>QFCE01000847.1_pt1 | contig 48756 bp, 52 predicted proteins | sample 5346091 | NCBI WGS metagenome assembly QFCE01 (sample SAMN09062252, study PRJNA434731) | Human gut metagenome, whole genome shotgun sequencing project. | isolation source: stool timepoint A chromium assembly | host: Homo sapiens | collected 2015 | reverse complement strand
GTACAAGGCTTTATTGTATGTATGGAAGATATAAATAGGATTAGAATTTATAAGTTGTTATGAAATGGCTGAATATTTTTTGTCATAGAAAGAAAAAAAGGGCTTTACAAAACTTGTATTATGATGTATTATAATATCATAATAAAATATAAATCAACCTAAAGGAGGAAAAACAAATGTTTAATTTCAATGTACCAAGATATGAAAAAGTAGTAAATGACGCGATTGCACTTCGGCCGCAAATCGAAGCAGCAGTGGACAAAATCTGCGAAGAAGGCTACAGTAATATTTTCTTTATTGGATGTGGCGGAACTTATGCACATTCTTTACCAATGAAATATTGGCTGGATACAACTACAGATAAAATTGAAACGCATAGTGTAATAGCAGCAGAATTTATGGCAGCAGGTCATAAGAGATTTAACGAAAACAGTGTATGTGTATTTTCTACGAGAAGCGGTAATACGAAGGAAATTGTTGCGGCTGCAAAATATTGTAAAGAAGCAGGAGCAAGAACAGTAGTTTATGTATCTAATGATAATACACCCGTTTGCGAGTATGCAGATTATAAGTTATTTAGTTTTGCAGAGGATGATTGCCTTTGTGAAGCGATTTATACATATATGATTACTTTACTGGCGAGATTTTTGAAGAATGCAGGAGAATTTGAGAGATATGATGAATTTGTAGGACAGTATGCACAGATTGTTCCGTATCTTATTAAAGCGAAGGAACAGTATGAAGAGCGTTGTGCAAAAATGGCAGCTGAGCATAAAGATACAGGCTATCATATGGTGATCGGTTCTGGTATGATGTGGGGAGAGGCATATGATTATGCAATGTGCATTCTTGAAGAGATGCAGTGGATTAAAACAAAATCTATTCATGCCGCAGAATACTTTCATGGCACATTGGAATTAGTTGAAGAAGACACTAGTTTGATTCTGTTTTATGGGGAAGATGAAACCAGACCACTTATGGATAGAGTGATGGATTTTTCGAAAAAAGTAACGAAAGTTATTAATGTATTTGATACTAAGGAAATTGAGCTTCCTTTCGTAGAACCAGAATTTCGTAAAATTGTGTCACCGATGGTTATGTATGCTATGACTGAAAGATTAAGTTGTCATTTGGAAAAAGAAAGAAATCATCCACTGACAACTAGAAGATATTATCGCCAGATGGAATACTAATCAACTTCGTGTAAATACTTTGGGGAAGTGAAAAGATCATAGTTTTATAAAAAAGTAAGTTTGAGATACTGGGGGCTGAATGACAATAAGTTGTTGTTCAGCCCCTTGGCATATGCAGTATATGAATACAACATGATAAGGCTGCCTAAGGGAGGTTACGTAAAAATCCTCTTGAATTGGTAATTGTTTTATTACAAATTCAAGAGGATATATGGATTTTTAAATGAATGTTGAATAGCTACATTTGCTCTTGATATAACTCTGATAGTTGCTCGCTAAAAATGGCTATCGACTTGGTCCAAGATGAATAGATTGGTAATATCTTTTCATAAAATGAAGCAGTTTTAGGGTTAGGATAATTTAAATCTTCAATTTTATGAAGAGCTGGAATATGTTCGTAGCTGGACCATATTTCGCATGCGTTTGCAGCAAGAGCAGCAGCACCTAATGAAGCAGCATTTTGATCGATATTTGTTTTTAAAATAGGCATATTATATATATCAGCAAATATTTTACGCCACAGTGCGCTTTTGCTTCCGCCGCCACAAATTAGCATTTTGTCAGAGGTTTTGACATGTGTTAAGAGAATATCAAGTGCCAGTCGAAGTGAGAAAGCAACTCCTTCCATAGAAGCGCGAACTAAATCTGCTCTTGTATTCCTAAGTGTTAAACCAAGAAAACTGCCTGTTAATAAAGGACTTGGCTCCTGTGAGCTTCCTCCTGCAAGCGAGGGATTGAATAATATGCCATTACTACCTGCGGGAACACTTTCAGCCATTCTGTTCATAATATTGAAAGCATCTGTATCAGGAGGGCAATCTTTGCATAAATTGTCTCGAATCCAACGAAAAGAATTCCCGGCTGAAAAAATAGATACAGCTGATGTATAATAGCCTTTCTTTGCGTGCGCAAATACAAAGGGTCTGGCTTGAACATCGAGGATAGGTTCCCTAGAGGTAACAGCAATCCAACTTGAAGAACCAAGAGAGGTATAAATATTTCCTTCCTTAATACCGCAGGAACCGAGAGACATACAAGTATTATCCACAGCCCCGCAAGCTACTATGGTTCCTGCAGCAAGTCCGGTAAGTAAGGCTGCATCATCTGTTACAGTACCAACGATAGAGTCAGATGGAATTATTTCAGGAAATATCTCTCTGGGAATTTTGGCAGCTTCAAAGATATTATTTTCATAATCCCACTTTTTTAAATTGAAAACACCAAATCCTGAAGCGTAGGAAGGATCTGTGCAAAAACGTCCAGTTAGACGATAATTTATATAATCCTTAGAACCTAAAATAATATGAATTTTGCGAAATAATTCAGGTTGATTATTTTTTAGCCACATTAGTTTTAAGAGGGTATAGGTTTCAGGAGGATCTCCATTTCCGGTTATTTTATACCAATCTTGATAATCTATATTTTGAAAAAAATCTGGTAACTGATTGCTTGCTCTCATATCACACCAGATTGGAACGGAATCTAGAAGCTGTTTCCCGTTTTTATCAAAAGGAACACCAACAAGACTATGCCCGGATAAAGCAACTCCTTTAATTTCTGTATTTGGAATTCCAGTAACGTGAAGTAACTTTTGAGTTGTATAACAAACGGCATTCCACCAATCAATAGGCTGCTGTTCACAATACTTATTTTGTGGGAAATAAGTGTTATATTGTTGAAAGGTATCATATTTGGATATACCTTCCTCTGTAAATATTGATGCTTTTATTCCACCAGTTCCTAAATCATATGCTATAAAATAATTCATTTCCTTATATGATGAAGCTTGCGGACTTCATGATTCCTTTCGTTTATTTGAGCTTACAATGGTTATTATAATCCGGTTGTTTTTTGCACATGGTCTTGTTCAAAGTTTATGTTTAAAGATGAAATAGTGTATACAGGAATACTATTAGCGGAATAAAATTGTTTATATTTAGGGAGAGTTCGGTCATTAGTAATAACACTATGAGAAAAACTCATATCTGCAAGTTTCATAAAAGTGCGTTTTCCATATTTAGAAGAGTCTACTGCAAGAAATGTTTCGCAACATTTTGATGAAACTGTATTGATAATGTCTAAAACACTTATATCAGATAATGTGTATCCTGCTTGAAGATCTGCGCCATCTATGCTAAAAAATGCTTTACTTAAATAAATATTATCTAATTCTTTTTCGATATTTTCAGGAATGGTATAGACGGCATCGGAGTGAACTTTTCCACCAATCACAATTGTTTGAATAGTAGGATTTAGAGCAAGTATATTTGCAGCTAATAGATTATTTGTCATAACGTATATATTACTGCGTTTTGCAAGTGCTTTTGCAATATAGAAAGCGGTTGTACCTGGCCCAAGAAAAATCCATTCACGCTCCTGAATAAGGAAAGAAGCGACAGCTCCTAATTCTTCTTTATCCTGATCGTATTGAATATCGCTGTTATGAAATGAATAATAAAGCTTTTCGTGTTGATAACTTGCAGAGCTAAGGGAAGCTCCGCCATGGAAACGTGTTATAAAACCTTCTTTTTCAAGATCTTCAAAGTCTTTTCTTATTGTAGCACCGGAAACGTTTAGTAATGCACTTAGTGTGTTTACATCTGCTTGTTTGTGTTGATACATGTATTCTCGGATTTTTTGCATACGCTCTATTTTAAACATAAAATAGTACCTCCTTTTGCATACCTAAGGTTATCATACTACATAAATAAAAGGAAATCAAATGAAAAAAACATGAAAATAAAAATAAATAAAAGATAATAAAAATTATTGGGGGGGGGTAAAAAGAAAACAAATGAAAAATAATGAAAAGAATAAGTGGAATATTTTGGGATTAATAAAAGAATATAAAAGAAAAATGAGAATAATATTGACATAAAAGAAAATAAATGATAATATATAAAAAGAAATAAAGGAGGAAAAGACATGGGAGGGTATTTGCTGGAAGTAAAAGATATTACAAAACGTTTTGGAACAGTTACGGCTTTGAATAAAGTGCGTTTTGATGTAAAGCCTAATGAAATCCATGTTTTATGTGGGGAAAATGGTGCGGGCAAATCTACATTGATGAATGTACTCGGTGGTATTTATCCGAAAGGGAGTTATGAAGGAGAATTTTCCTTTGAGGGTGAAGTTTGTAGCTTTAAGTCAATTAAAGACAGTGAAGAAAAGGGAATTGCGTTTATACATCAAGAGCTTGCGCTAATTCCAGCACTATCTATTGCAGAAAACATTTTTATTGGAAATGAGTGCAAACATAATGTCGTGATTGACTGGGATGAAACAAGGGAGAAAGCAATTGAACTAATGCAGGAAGTGGGATTAAAAGAAAATCCCAATACGTTAATTCGTGATTTAGGTGTTGGATGTCAACAGTTGGTGGAAATTTGTAAAGCACTTTCAAAAAAAGCAAAATTACTTATTTTGGATGAGCCAACTTCGGCGTTAAATGATGAAGAAAGCGCTGCACTTTTGGAGCTTCTGGTCGGATTTAAGAAACAAGGATTGAGTTCTATATTAATAACACATAAACTTCAGGAAGTAACAAAAGTAGCTGATCGTATTACCATTATTCGAGATGGAAAAACTATTGAAACTTTGGAAGTTGGAAAAAACGAAATTACGGAAGAACGGATTATTAAAGGAATGGTTGGAAGGGAAATGGAAAATCGTTTTCCTTCAAGAAAGAGAAAAATAGGTGACATCAAATTTGAGGTGAAAGACTGGAATGTTTATGATCCCTTGAATGATGCAAAACGTATCATACATAATATAAGCTTTTATGCAAGAAAAGGGGAAGTGCTTGGAATAGCAGGGCTTATGGGAGCTGGAAGAACCGAACTGGCAATGAGTATTTTCGGTAAAAGTTACGGCAAGAAAATAAGTGGCAAACTTTTCAAAGATGGAACCGAACTGAAAATTAGAAATGTTTCAGAAGCAATTTCTCAGGGGTTGGGATATGTTTCCGAAGACAGGAGGGTATATGGTATGATTGGTATCCAATCTATAAAAAACAATATTACTCTGCCAAGTCTTCGACGCTTTGTCAAGAATGGAAGTATTAATGAAAATGAAGAAGTAAAGGTGGCTAATGAATATAAGGAGAAACTGCATATAAAAGCTGAAAATGTTGCGCAACGTATTAGCAGTCTTTCGGGAGGAAATGCGCAAAAAGTTATATTTAGCAAATGGGTATTGTCTGGTGCAGATGTATTGTTTCTCGATGAACCAACTAGAGGAATTGATGTAATGGCTAAATATGAAATATATCAGATTATAAACGAAATGGTGGAAAATGGAAATACTGTAATTCTTATTTCCTCCGATATGACTGAACTAATTGGCATGTGCGATCGTATTTATGTGATGAATGAAGGACATATGGCTGGAGAATTAGAAGGACATGAAATCAGACAAGAAAGAATTATGTCATGTATTTTGAACGATAAGGAGGCTTAATAAGATGCAGAAGAAAAAAGGATATCATATTAATATTCGAGAATATGGAATGTTTATTGCGTTGTTAGTTATTGTTGCGCTGTTTCAAATTTTAACTGGGGGTAAGTTGTTACTGCCGATGAATATTGCTGGTTTGATTCTTCAAAACAGTTACATGATTTGTTTGGCTGTGGGTATGTTTTTTTGTATATTAACAGGAAATGTAGATTTGGCAGTAGGTGCAACATTAGGATTTTCTGGCGCGATTGCGGGTTGGTTAATTGTACGCCAAGGGTTGAACATGTGGCTTGGTATGTTACTTGTATTGTTAGTAGGAATTCTTGTTGGTGCTTTTCAGGGATTTTTTATATCAAAGTTAAAAGTTCCTCCCTTTATTGCAACACTTGCAGGAATGTTAGTACTCCAAGGAGGAACATTGGTAATCCTTCAGGGACATTCCATTTCCCCGTTCCCGGCTAGTTTTCAATATATTGCATCTGGGTATGTTTTGGAAAAAGTAAAAATTGGGAATTATAATGTGTTTGCTTTGTCATGTGGCATTGTTGCTTGTGCAGCATTAATCTTCACACAGGTTCGTGAGTGGAAAAAGAACAAAAAATATGAATTTAAGACAATAAGTATTGAAATTTTGATAGCTAAAATTGTGGTCTTCAGTTTGGGTATTCTCTATATTGTATTGAAACTTGCACGTGCTAGAGGGATACCGGTAGTGCTTTTGATTTTAACTATTATTGTGATTACTTACAACTTTATAGCAACAAGAACAGTATTGGGAAGACATATTTTTGCATTAGGTGGTAATCAGAAAGCAGCAGCTCTTTCTGGTGTGAAAACGGATAAATTAATGTTTTTGGTATATACAAACAGTGGATTGTTAGCTGCATTTGGAAGTATTTTGGTATCTGCTAGACTGAACGCCGCATCTACTAGTGCTGGTAGTGGGAATGAGTTAGACGCAATTGCCGCTTGCTATATTGGTGGATGTGCAGCAGCAGGTGGCGAAGGAAAAATATTAGGCGTGGTTGTAGGAGCAATGGTTATGGGCGTATTGAATAACGGTATGTCCATGATGGGAATTGGAACGGATATCCAGCGAATCGTAAAAGGTCTGATTCTGTTGCTTGCAGTTACGTTTGATATATATTCAAAATCTAAATCATCAAAAGCGTAAAAGAAAGGAGAATTATGATGAGAAAAAGAAGTTTAGCAATGATATGTACAATCGCAGTTATGACAGGAAGTTTGGCAATGAATGTAAGTGCAGAAGAACGCCCGGTTATTGGTATTGCTATGTCGACACAAACACAAGCGCGACAGTTAAAAGATGTAGAGTATCTTACAAAAGAACTAGATGCACTGGGCTATGATGTAATGGTTCAGTATGCGGAAATGAAACCGGTAGAACAGAGTGCACAGATTGATAATATGGTAGCAAGCGGTTGTGCGGGAATTATTGTCTCATCATGGGATGCAGAAGCACTTTCTACGGCTGTTGATAATGCGGCTGCTATGGAAATCCCGGTTTTGTCTTATGATACACTGATTGCTAATACGGAAAATATGGACTATTATGTGACAGATAATCTTTATGATTGTGGTAAATTACAGGGGGAGTATATCGTCTCGGCGTTGGGACTTGAAGATGGTGCTGAAGGACCATTTAATTTGGAACTCTTTGCAGGTGATCCGGCAGACAGTAATTCTCCATATTTCTATAATGGTGCATTTGATGTTCTTAAACCTTATATTGATGAGGGAAAATTGGTGGTACAGAGCGGACAAATTGAACGCTCAGTTGTAGCAACTGAAGGATGGAAGGGCTTGAAAGCACAGGAAAGAATGGATACTATCCTTTCGGCTTCATATGCTGATAAACGAGTAGATGCGGTTATGTGTAATAATGATGCACTTGCATTAGGGGTACTTGCTTCCTTGAAAAATGCTGGATATGGAACAGAGGAACAGCCATATCCGATTATTACAGGAATGGATTGTGATATTGCCAACATCAATGCGATTATTGCTGGGGAAATTAGTATGACTGTATTTAAAGATAATCGTCTTATTGCAGCAAAAGCAGCAGAGGTTATGGATTGCATGATCAATGGTACAACACCTAAGGCTGGAGACGCATATGAAACAACATTTAATAATGGTGTAAAAGATGTTACAGCATATTTGATTGCTCCGGAAGCAGTTGATATTAATAACTATAAAGAAGTACTTTTTGACAGTGGATATTATAGTGAAGATATGCTGGATGAATAGTTGCAGGAAAAAATAAGAGGATAATAAAATGTTGACAATAGAACGTTTTGCGGCAATGAATATGGTATACCAAAAATATTCATTTGATTATTTTCTGGATTCAATGGAGCGGATGGGGATTTTGAATTTTGAATTATGGACAGGGGCACCCCATTTATTTTGTATGAGTCCGACGCTGGCGGACACAGGGGTAATCAAGCGGAAAATCAAAGAACGAAATATGCATGTTGTATGTGTTACACCTGAGCAAGTGATGTATCCATATAATATTGCATCGGCAGATAAGGAGTTTCGAAAGGAAAGTGTAGAATACTTTTTGAAATATATTCACAATGCAGCTGAATTAGAAGCGGATAAATTGTTGTGTTGTGCCGGCTGGGGAAATTATGATGAGGATTTTGAAGAAGCTTGGAAGCGCTCTGTAGAAAGCCTTTCTGTGATGGCGTACGAAGCGGAAAAAGAAGATATAAAGCTTGCTTTTGAAATTCTTGGACCGCAGGAGAGTAATTTGGTTCATGATTTTTCTATGACAAAACGTATGATGTCAGAATTGAAGTCTTCTGCTTTTACACTCTGTGTTGACACAGTTCCTGTTCGAGTTGAAGGACGTAGTTTAAATGAATATTTCGAAATGTTTGGAAATAGAATTTCTCATTTTCATTTAACAGACGGAACTCCGGCAGGACATGTTCCATGCGGAACTGGAGAACACCCTATAAAATCTTACTTAGATATTTTGGAGCATTATAAGTATGATGGCTATATTACTTTAGAAATTGGAGATACAGGTTGGTGTGTAGATCCAGAAAAAGCTACGAGAATTGGTTTTGAAACAATTCGCGCATTGTTGAAATAGAGGGTGTGGGAGGAATGCTTGAAAAAGTATTTCTCCCATAGCTTCTCAGGAGGATGATGAGATGAAAAAATACGATATTCTTACATTGGGATTTCCAATGGTTGAGATTATGCGAAAAGAGAGAGGGATTCGCTTTGATGAGGTCGGAGATTTTTCAGGTCCTTATCCGAGTGGAGACACGTGTATTGTTTTGGATGTTGCTGCGCGAATGGGGAAGAAATGTTGTTTTTTGGGCGTGGCAGGAGATGATGGACTTAGTAATGTAGTACTTGAACGTTTAGAAGCGGATAATGTAGATGTTCAATATGTAAGAAAAGTAGAGAATTATTCAACAGCAGTTGTTTTCGTGCGTTATGAACCAGATGGAAGAAGAGAATATTTGGACATTGTAAAGCATTCTGCATGTAGTCAATTGAATGAAGAAGATGTGCACTGTGATGCGGTTAAAAATGCAAAATGGATTCATTTTAGTGGTGAAATTTTGAGTATATGCAAACAAGGACAAAATAGAAAGGCTATGTTAAAACTTCTGGATATGATTCCAAAAGATAGTTACGTTTGTTTAGACCCAAATTTTACGGAGGATATAGTCGATATAGAAGATTTAATGGCTCCATTTATTAAGAGAGCAGATGTGATTTTGCCTAGTGAAGGTGAGGCAAAACTTCTAAAAGGAACAGAAACAGATGAAGATGCCTGCAGATTATTAGCTTCAGAAGGAAAACTTGTAGTATTAAAAAAAGGAAAATCAGGGTGCGAACTTTATTATGGAAATACTCGGGAATGGATTCCGGCGTTTTCAGTGAAAGAAATAGATCCGACAGGGTGTGGTGATTCGTTTTGTGCTGGTTTAATATGCAGTCTTTTGGATGGATACGAAATAAAAAAAGCTGGATATTTTGCCAATGCGGTTGGTGCATTGCAAGCAACGATGTTTGGACCTATGGAAGGTGCAACAAATAAGAAAGAAGTAGAAGAATTTATAAAAAATAGTGAAATGGGAGGCAGTTATGGTAATTGATGTACACTATCATCCAACGTTTTTCGAAGAAGTATGTAAAACAGAGCAAATAGCTCAAAAAAGAAGAGAGAATATGGCTTACTATAAAACACCTGTGTTGCCTGTCGAAAGAATTTTTGAACGTATGACAGCATCTGGTGTAGACCAGTGTTTTCTGCTTCCACATGATTTGTCGACTGAAACGGGAGATAAAATTACAAATGAAGATGTGGCAGAATTAGTAAAAATGGGAAAAGGTCGATTTTATGGTTTTGCATCAGTTGATCCTCATCTGGACAATGCTGCCGAATTAGTAGAAAAAGCATTTAAAGAACTGAACCTTTCAGGACTAAAATTACATCCTTGTAAGCAAAAATTCTATCCTGATGATGAAAAATTTTATTCTATTTATGAAGTATGTAGAAAATATAAAAAACCGATAATTTTTCACAGTGGATTTACATGGCAGCCAGGAACTTTGGCAAAATATGGACAACCATTACATTTTGAAAAGGTTGCAATGGATTTTCCGGATATGCATATATGTTTAGCACATATGGGGTTTCCTTGGGTAAAAGAAACAGCTATGTTGCTTTTAAAGTATCCAAATTTATATGCAGATACTGCTGTTTTGTACTTTGACAGTGCAAAAGAATTTTACAAACATTTATTTGGAACAGAACTGCCAGTTACTTGGTTAGATAGAAGTATTCGTCATCAGGTTATGTTCGGATCTAATATGCCACGATTTGAAGAAATGCGTATGTTAGCCTCGTTAAAGGAGCTTGGGCTTAGGGAGGAAACGATTTCTCTTATTACAGAGAAAAATGCGAGAGTATTTTTGGGAGAGGAGGAAGAACCATGGTTAGGATAGAAAACTTTGTCGTACATACAACCAAATATCAAGATTTTATCAACATTACAGAACAAGTAGAAAAGATAGTGGAAAACTCAGAGGTGCAAAAAGGCATAGCTTTTGTAATTACTGCGCATACAACAACAGCAATTACAACAAACGAAGCACTTGAATGTTTGCAAAGCGACATGCATGATATGATGGAACGGCTTGTACCAGAAGATGCGCCATATGCACATGGAAGAATGTTGCATTCTTATGGAACAACCGCTGGAAACCCTACGGGTCATTTGAGAGCAATGCTTACAGGAAATCATGCAGTTTTTCCTCTTGAAGGAGGTAAGATTATTCGAGGAAGCGCTCAAGAATTGTTTTTTTGTGAATATGATGGGGCACAAAGTCGAAAAATATATGTGGTCTTAATGGGTGAATCGAAAGAGAGTATATGAGGAGTGAATGATATGCGAGAATACAGAAAAAACATATTGGAAATAGAAGATATTGCTTATATGATAGATCCGAGCGTTTTGAAATTAGATAGCACGCCAGAAGATGTCTTAGAAATGATAGATATGTGCAAAAAATATGGATTTGGTACCGCATTCTGTTGGCCGTGTAATTATCCGATTTTATCTGAAGGGCTGAAGGATACAAAGACTGCGTTTGGAACATCTCTCGCGTTTCCTTCCGGACAAGAGGCGACTTGTACAAAAGTTCAGATGGCAAAATATTTTGAACAATTTAATCCGACAGAGCATGATATGGTAATGAATATAGGCTGGCTAAAATCTGGAAGATATGCAGAAGTAGTTGCAGATATTCGTGCAGTTAGAGAAGCGGTTGCGGAAAAGTCTTTAAAAGTTATTATAGAAGCAATGCTTCTTTCTGATGATGAGATTTGTAAAGCGTGCGAATTGGCGATAGAGGGTGGAGCAGATTATGTTAAATCGGGTACTGGCTTTTCGACAGCCCCAACAACGCTTCATCATGTGCAAGTGATGAAAGCGGCAATGGGAAATCGTGCAAAGCTAAAAGTGGCAGGAGGTGTTAGGGACTTAGATACTTTACTGAAGATGTACAAAGTAGGTGCAAATAGATTTGGAATTGGCTGGAAATCTGCAGAAAGAATTATTATAGAGGCAGAAAAAATGTGTCCAATTAATGTGGATACAATAATTGTTGCAGATTAAATGTCGGCAATATTGAATATGTGTGTTTAGAACGAAATAAAAAGTAAGGGCTGTTGTCGAAAAACAGCTCCGTTGGATTTGCCGTGTGATTTCCCGGCAGAGAGTATTGCGAAGCGCCGACTCTCTGCGGGAAACACCGGCAAGGGTACCGACGGAGCGTTACTTCTGCAAAAGCCCCGTTTTTTATTCTGATGTTTGACTACCGAATACCTGTTCATAGAGCTTCCGTCCCGTAGGAGTGGCAGCCAGCCCGCCTTCGGCTGTTTCTTTCAGAGCGGAAGGCATGGTATCTCCCACCCGTTTCATGGTAAGAATCACTTCGTCTGCTGGAATGGCACTTTTGATGCCTGCAAGGGCCATTTCTGCGGCCACAAAAGCGCCGGCAACGCCGGAGGCGTTTCGTTTAATGCAGGGAATCTCCACAAGACCGGCAACCGGGTCGCATACCAGACCCAGGATGTTTTTGAGCGCAATGGATACCGCGGCGTCTATCATATCCGGAGAACCGCCGCAAAGCTCCACGATTGCGGCGGCAGCCATGGCGGAGGCAGAACCGCACTCTGCCTGACAGCCGCCCTGGGCACCTGCGAGACAGGCGTTTGCGGCAATTACCATACCGATGGCAGAGGCAGTGAAGAGCGACATCACACAGCTTTCTTCCGGAAGATTTTTTTCCTCCTGAAGGGTGAGGACAGCGGCCGGAAGAATGCCGCAGCTCCCTGCTGTGGGAGCTGCCACGATCCGGCCCATGGAAGCGTTGAGCTCGGAGACTGCCAAAGCCCGGTACAGGGCACCGCCGATGAGTGAGCCTGTGAGATTTGTCTTTTTTTCCACAGCGGATTTCATGCGGAAGGCATCTCCGCCTGTGAGTCCGCTGGCGCTTTTGAGCGTGGGACTGCAGCCTGGTTCAATGCAGGCTTTCATGACCTGATAGTTTTCCAGCATGCGTCTGTAAACCTCGTCCGGGGTTGTCTCCAGCTGTTCTGCCTGCTGCGCCAGAACCAGGCGGGAAACAGGACAGCTGTTTTCAGCGGCAGCCTCCAAAAGAGCAGCGACAGAAGAATAGTTAAGATGCATATGTTTTTTCCTCCTGAAAAATGGGCATTGTTAAATGGGGGCGAGCATGGTGCTGGAAAATACGTTGGGGAGCTTTTGGATCTCTTCGTTCAGCTCCGGCCCGAATTCTCCGTCAAGCTCGATCGTCATAATGGCCTGCCCGCCTTTGGTCTGGCGAGCCAGGCGGAAGTTGCAGATATTGACCCCGCGCTGCGCCATGATTTCGGTGACGGAAGCAATGGTTCCGGGCGCGTCCCTGTGCAGCACAATAAGCGAGGTGTATTGGCCGGTGAGACAGACCTCCATACCATTGATGCGGGTGATGAGGATGTTGCCGCCGCCAATACTGCACCCGCGGAGGGAGACCGTTTTGCCGGCCGTGTCTGTGAGGGTGATCTCCGCGGTGTTGGGATGCGCGCCTTCAAGCTCGCGGGTGAGGATCGTCACCGGAAGGCCCTGTTCTTTTGCTGTTTCCAGAGAAAAACGAAGGCAGACATCATCGGTTTTCATGCCGAGGATCCCGGCCACGATCGCGCGGTCTGTACCGTGTCCCTTATAGGTTTTGGCGAAGGATCCGTGGAGCACAATTTCGGCTTTTGCCGCAGGTGCGCCAAGGAGAGAACGGGTGATGAGCCCGATTCTGGCGGCTCCCGCAGTGTGGGAGCTGGAGGGACCTATCATGACGGGGCCCAAAATATCAAATACATTCATAGTCTTATCCTCATGTGAAAATTATTCTGATGTCTATTATAGCCTGAATAGGGAAAAAGGAAAAGGGAGGAATGAAAAATTGTAACAGTTCAGCCATAACAGCTCGGATTAGCTGCTGCGCAGCTTATATCGCCACATACGTGGCTAAATCCTCGCTTATGGCAGAACGCCATATACAAAGTACACAAAAAATCTTCGTTTTCAAACAAGTTTGAACTCAGATTTTTGTGACTTTGTGCATGGCTGAACTGTTACGAAAAAATCACAAAAATCCGGGCGATTTGCTTGTGTATTTGTGGAAATTTTAGTATAATGAATCGATAAAGAACAAAGGGGGACATAATATGAGTAACGAGAAAAAGAGTGGCGGCGCCCTTCTGGGTGCGGCTTTCCTGATGGCGACCTCTGCGATCGGGCCGGGCTTTCTGACCCAAACGGCAGATTTTACCGGTAAGTTTCAGGCGAGCTTCGGTTTTGTTATCCTGACTTCCATTCTTCTTTCAGCGGTAGCGCAGCTGAATATCTGGCGTGTGCTTTGTGTGACCGGTTTAAGAGGACAGGATGTGGCCAACAAGCTGCTTCCGGGACTTGGGTATTTTGTGGCGTTTATGATTGTGCTTGGCGGACTGGTGTTCAATATCGGAAACGTGGGCGGAGGTGCCCTGGGATTTAATACCTTGCTTGGCATTCCCACAGAGGCAGGCTATGTGCTGGCAGGCGCTCTGGCGATCCTGGTATTTCTGTTGAAGAACGCAAAATCAGCGATGGACACGGTGACAAAGGTTCTTGGCGGCATTATGATCGTGGTTATTTTTGCGGTGATCATTGTGGTAAAACCGCCGGTAGGAGATGCCCTGAAGAATACGTTCGTTCCATCTGCGAAGATCGATGATCTGTTTCCGGCTATCCTTACCCTGATGGGAGGAACCGTGGGCGGATATATCACCTTTGCCGGTGCGCACCGTCTCATTGATGCGGGAATCACCGGAGAGAAAAACTTAAAAGAGATCAACAAGAGCTCTGTTATGGGAATTGGAATTGCGACCATCGTACGTATTTTCCTTTTCCTCGCAGTGCTGGGCGTTGTGGTAAAGGGCGTGACGCTGGATGCCGGCAATCCGGCAGCAGATGCATTCCGGCAGGGGGCCGGCGAGATTGGCTATCGCTTCGCGGGTCTTGTGCTTCTTTGTGCGGCGATCACCTCCATTATTGGAGCAGCGTACACCTCGGTTTCTTTCCTCAAGACGTTCAGCAAGGGAATTGAGAAGAATGAGAACTGGGTTATCATTGGTTTCATCGCAGTTTCCACACTGATCATGCTGATTCTCGGAAATCCGGCGGTACTTCTGGTTCTGGCCGGAGCATTCAATGGACTGATCCTTCCGGTCACCCTGGGAATCTGTCTCATTGCAGCCAAGAAAAAATCCATTATGGGAGAAGGCTATAAGCATCCTACCGTGCTGCTGGTTCTGGGTGTGCTTGTGGTTGTCCTTTCCGCATATATGGGCGTTACTACGTTTGTGAGCAAGCTGGGAAGCCTGCTGTAAAGCAACATCAATACACTAAGAGGAAAGGTGTGATCCCAAAGGTTGCACCTTTTTTCTGTAAAAGGATTTGAACAGGAGAGAGAAACATGCAGAAGATTCGTATTTTAACAGCAGGAGATTCCTCGCTGCTGGTTGAATTCGGAAAGAAGATCAGTCCGGAGATCAACCGGAAAATCACTGCAGCTGTGCAGATGATGAAGGAACAGCATATTGAAGGCGTGGTGGATGTGATCCCTGCCTTCTGTTCTCTGCTTATCAACTACGATCCCCGTGTGGTCACCTACGGGGAAATAAAAGAGCGGATACAGAAGATTGTCCGTTTGGAGGTAAAAACCGGAGAAGTGCGCAAGCGTATTTTTGAAATTCCGGTATGCTACGGCGGCGAGTATGGACCGGATTTGGGAAATATCGCAGAGCATGCGGGACTTTCGGAGGAAGAGGTGATCGAAATCCATTCTTCCCGGGACTATCTGATCTATATGCTTGGCTTTTTGCCGGGCTTTACCTATCTGGGCGGGCTGGATGAGAGAATCCATACGCCCCGGCTGGCCAATCCGCGTATCAAGATCAATGCGGGGAGCGTGGGGATCGGAGGTTCCCAGACGGGAATTTATCCGCTGGATTCCCCGGGAGGCTGGCAGCTGATGGGAATGACTCCCGTAAAAACCTATGACCCGGGCAGGGAGAATCCGATTCTGGTGGAAGCGGGAGATTATATCCGCTTTGTGCCTGTAGATGAGCAGGAATATAAACGGATCAAAGAACAGGTGGACAGCGGAACCTATGCGTGCGTTGTTCACGAAGAGGAGGTGTAGTATGGGCATTCGTATTTTAAAAGGCGGAATGCTGACCACGGTACAGGACCTTGGCCGCAACGGGTATCAGAGTCAGGGGTTTTCCGTGGCCGGGGTCATGGATATGCGTTCCTTCAAAATCGCGAATCTTCTCCTGGATAATCCGGAGAATGAGGCTGTTCTGGAATTTACACTCATAGGTCCGACCCTGGAATTCACCTCCGCGACCATTATCGCCATTACTGGCGGCGATTTTCAGCCGACCATCAATGGAAAACCGGCGCCCATGTATACGGCTCTTTATATGAACAAAGGCGATGTGCTCCGATTTGGAAGTGCGCGCACTGGAAGCAGAGGCTATATCGCTTTTTCCAGCTATCTGGATATTCCGGTTGTCATGGGCAGCCGCTGTACGAATATGAAGAGCAGCCTGGGGGGATTTAAGGGACGGAAGCTCCAGGCCGGCGATTATATCAATTTTCGTATCAAAAGACGCTATCTTCCCTTTTTCCTTTCCAGGACACTGGATTTGGATGAATTTGACCAGGAAGAGGCCGAGCTTCGGGTGGTAATGGGGCCTCAGGATGATCTGTTCAGCCGCCAGGGCATTGACACCTTTCTTGGCAGCACCTATACAGTGACCAGTGACTTTGACCGCATGGGCTGCCGCCTGGAGGGACCGTTTATCGCACCGAAGAAAACCTCTGACATCATTTCCGATGGCATTGCTTTTGGATCCGTGCAGGTGCCTTCCCATGGAAAACCCATTGTTCTTCTTTCTGACAGGCAGACGACCGGCGGCTATGCCAAAATTGCTACCGTGGCTTCCGTGGATATCCCCAAGCTTGTGCAGCGCAAGACGGACCACAAGATCCGTTTCCGGGCAATTACCGTGCAGGAAGCGCAGCAGCTGATCCAGGAGGAGATGAAAGAGCTGGATGAAATGAGAAAGCACATCCACAAGCCCTGTAAGGAAGTATTGGACTGCCGTCTGGTGGCCAAGCGCATGACAAAGCTGTTTGAAGACTGAGAACGATACGAAAAGGAGACGATATTATGGATTTGGAAAAAATTGCAGGTTTGGTAAAGATCGTGGAGGATTCCTCCCTGACAGAATTCACTTACAAAGAGGGAGAGATGAAGATTACGATGAGTAAGCTTCAGCACCCGCCGGTTGTGGCGCCGGGGGCGGCAGTGGCTCCTGCGCCTCTTCCTGCGGCGGCGTCTGCAGAAGAGAAGGAGGAGAATACGGAAGAAGAGCCGCTCTTCATCACTTCTCCCATTGTGGGAACTTTTTATTCCGCGCCTGCTCCGGATGCGCCTGCGTTTGTCAAGGTGGGAGACCATGTGAAGAACGGTCAGACCGTATGTATTCTGGAAGCCATGAAGCTGATGAACGAGATCCAGAGTGATTTTGACTGTGAGATAGAGGCGGTTCTGGTAAGCAACGAGCAGAAGGTAGAATACGGAATGCCCCTGTTCCGCGTAAAAAAACTGTAAAGCTGTAAGAAGGAGGCATAAAACCTTGTTTAATAAAATTTTGATTGCAAACCGGGGTGAGATTGCCGTTCGCATCATACGCGCATGCAGGAACCTTGGCATCCGCAGTGTAGCGGTCTATTCCAAGGAGGATGCAGGCAGCATGCATGTGCAGCTGGCAGACCAGCGGATCTGTGTCGGAGAGGGCCCTGCAAGAAACAGCTATCTGAATATGGACAGAATCATTGCGGCGGCCCACAATATGGGGGCAGACGCCATTCATCCAGGGTTTGGATTCCTGTCTGAGAACAGTGAGTTTGTGCGCAAATGCCAGGAAAACGGCATTGTTTTTATCGGGCCGGAAGCAGATGTGATCGACAAAATGGGCAATAAATCCCAGGCCAGAAAAACCATGATGGACGCCGGTGTGCCGGTGGTGCCGGGAACCAAGGAGCCGGTGTATGACGCTGAGGAAGGCAGACGGCTGGCAGCAGACATTGGTTATCCGGTCATGATCAAAGCCTCCTCCGGCGGCGGCGGCAAAGGAATGCGCGTGGCAAATTCAGAGGATGAGTTTGAATTCCAGTTTAATGTGTCCCAGAGAGAGTCCGCCAATGCCTTTGGGGATGACACCATGTACATTGAGCGTTTCGTGGAAAATCCCCGCCATGTGGAAATCCAGATCATGGCAGATACCCACGGAAATGTGGTTGCGCTGGGAGAGCGCGACTGTTCTGTGCAGCGGAATCATCAGAAGCTCATTGAGGAATCCCCGTCTCCGGCCATTACCGAGGAAGTGCGCCGGGAGATGAACCGCTGTGCCGTTCTGGCAGCAAAGACCGTGAATTATACCAATGCGGGAACCATTGAGTATATTGTGGATCCCAAAGGGAATTTCTATTTTATGGAAATGAACACCAGGATCCAGGTGGAGCATGGTGTGACAGAAATGGTGACAGGAACCGATCTGATCGTGGAGCAGATCCGCGTGGCGATGGGAGAGCCTTTAAGCTTCCGCCAGGAGGATATCGTCCTTCGGGGACATGCCATTGAATGCCGCATCAATGCGGAAATCCCGGAGAAGAATTTTATGCCCAGCCCCGGTGTTGTAAAGCATATTCATCTTCCGGCAGGAAACGGCGTGCGGGTGGATACCGGACTTTATGAGGGGTACTGCATTCCTTCGGAGTATGATTCCATGATCGCAAAGGTCATTGTGCATGCGGCTGACAGAGAGGCAGCACTGCAGAAGATGCGCTCTGCACTGGACGAAATGGTGGTCATGGGGGTAAATACCAATCTGGATTTCCAGTATCAGATCATGCGCCACCCGGTATTCTGCGAGGGAAAGGCAGACACCGGATTTATTGAGAATATTATGAAGCTTGGTTAGGAGAGATGGATATGTATCGTGTGGACTTGAACAGTGACCTGGGGGAAAGCTTTGGCCGCTATACCCTGGGAATGGATGAAAAAATCATACCGCTTATCACATCGGCCAATGTAGCCTGCGGTTTTCATGCCTCAGACCCGGTGGTAATGGAAAAAACCATCGCTCTGGCAGATGCGGCTGACATTCGTGTGGGAGCGCATCCCGGCTTTTTGGATCTGATGGGCTTCGGCAGAAGAAACATGGTGATTTCCCCGGAGGAGGCAAAGGCCTATACGCTTTACCAGGTGGGAGCGCTGGCGGCTTTTGCCGGGGCCAGAGGCAGGAAGCTTCAGCATGTAAAGCCCCATGGGGCGCTTTACAATATGGCGTCAACGGATTATGCCCTTGCCAGAGCGATCTGCGAGGGGATTTACGGATTTGACAAAGATCTGATCGTGCTGGCGCTTTCCGGCGGCGAGCTTGCCAGAGCGGCAAAGGATATGGGAATGCGCGTGGCGCAGGAGGTGTTTGCGGACCGGGCGTACGAGGAGGACGGAACTCTTGTGAACCGCCGCAAAGAAGGCGCAATGATCACAGACGAGGAAGAGGCGATTTCCCGGGTGATCCGTATGATAAAAGAAAAGAAAGTCACTGCCGTGACCGGCAATGACATTTCTATAGAGGCAGATTCTGTTTGTGTGCACGGAGATGGACAAAAAGCGCTGGCTTTTGTGGAACGGATCCGCGCGGCTCTTCAAAAAGAGGGCATTGTGATCTGCCCGCTGGAAGAAATCGTTTAGAAATCGATTTCTTCCAGATAACGTTTCAGGGCATCCTGCCAGGTTGGCAGGGGAGTAAACCCGTTTTCTGCAAGCTTATTCCTGTCAAGACGGCTGTTAAAGGGACGTGCGGCTTTGGAAACGCCGTACTCCTCAGTCGTCACGGGAATGACATTCAATTTTTCTTCACTGTATTCGCTGTGGCCCATTTCTGCGGCTGTCTTAAAAATTTCCTTTGTAAAATCATACCAGCTGATGTAGCCGCCCTCGTTGGTTGCATGATAGTAACCGTATTTTTCGGTCTCGATCATGTCTACAAGGAGGCGTGCCAGATCGAAGGTGTAGGTCGGCGTGCCAATCTGGTCGCTGACAACACGGATCGTGTCATATTTTTTTCCAAGCTTCAGCATGGTTTTGACAAAGTTGTTTCCGTGTGTTCCGAAAGCCCAGGCAATCCGTACAATAAAGTACTTTTCCAGGAGTCCGGAAACTGCCAGTTCTCCGGCAAGCTTTGACTGTCCGTATACATTCAGGGGCTTGTAATCCCTGCAGTCCGGATGCCAGGGCTCGGTGCCCTGGCCGTCAAACACGTAATCTGTGGAAATATACATCATTTTGATGTCAAGATCCCTGCAGACCTCAGCAATGTTTTTTGTGCCTTCTGCATTGGCAAGATACACGTTGTCATGATTTTCCGCTTCCTCTGCCGCATCCACCGCGGTCCATGCGGCGCAGTGGATGACAGCGTCGGGAGAGATTTCCCTGAGACAGCGGGAAACGTCCTCCGAATGGGTGATATCCAGTGTATGTCTATCTGTACCAACAGCTTCGTGACCGCGTTTTGCAAGTTCATTTAATACGTCGTTTCCAAGTTGTCCGCCAGCACCTGTCACGAATACTTTCATAGATCAGGCCTCCCCACGATTTCCATACATTTTTTCGTAGTAATTCTGGTATTCTCCGGAAATAATGGTTTCCCACCATTCTTTGTTGTCCAGATACCATTGGATGGTTTTCTTGATGCCGTCTGCAAATTTTGTTTCCGGAAGCCAGCCAAGCTCGTTGTGGATCTTGGTCGGGTCAATGGCGTAGCGCATGTCATGACCCTTGCGGTCAGCCACATAGGTGATGAGACTTTCCGGTTTTCCAAGCTCTCTGCAGATGATTTTTACAATGTCAATGTTGGTCATTTCATTGTGTCCGCCGATGTTGTACACCTCGCCCACACGTCCTTTGTGAATGATAAGGTCAATGGCCTTGCAGTGATCCTCCACATACAGCCAGTCGCGGACATTTTCCCCCTTGCCGTAAACGGGCAGCGGTTTGTCGTTGAGCGCGTTGGCGATCATAAGCGGGATCAGCTTCTCCGGGAAATGATAGGGACCATAATTGTTGGAGCAGCGGCTGATCGTCACAGGAAGGCCATAGGTTCTGTGGTAAGCCAGCACCAGAAGGTCAGCGCCTGCCTTGGAAGAGCTGTAGGGGCTGCTGGTGTGGATGGGGGTTTCTTCGGTGAAGAAAAGATCCGGACGGTCCAGAGGCAGATCGCCGTAAACCTCGTCCGTGCTTACCTGGTGATAGCGGACAATGCCGTACTTGCGGCAGGCGTCCATCAGGACAGCGGTTCCCTTGATGTTGGTATCCAGGAACACCTCCGGATTTTCGATGGAGCGGTCCACATGGCTTTCAGCGGCGAAGTTTACCACCATATCCGGGTGTTCTTCTTCAAAAAGACGATACACGGCTTCTCTGTCCGTGATGCTTTCCTTTACAAAACGGAAGTTGGGATTATCCATAACCGGCGCCAGGGTAGAAAGGTTTCCTGCATAGGTGAGGCAGTCCAGGCACACGATACGGTAATCCGGGTATTTTTTTAACATGTGAAAAATAAAGTTGCTTCCAATGAATCCGGCGCCGCCGGTTACAATGATATTCATAAGTTTTCCTCCTGATAATGTATATGTAATTTAGTGCAGAACATCCATATATTTTCCGCTTAAGACATCCATGAGATACTGGCCGTACTGATTTTTTTTGAGCACCTCATAAACCTTGAGGACATCTTCCCTGGAAATCCAGCCGTTTAAGTAGGCGATCTCTTCCAGACAGGCAATCTTGCGGTGCTGGTGATCCTCCACGGTTTTGATGAAGTTGGTGGCCTCAACAAGACTCTCATGTGTGCCAGTGTCCAGCCAGGTAAAGCCCTGTCCCAGAAGCTCCACATTCAGTTCGCCGTTATTGAGATAGATGCGGTTCAGATCTGTGATCTCCAGCTCGCCTCTGGCGCTGGGAGCAAGATTTTTGGCATATTCCACCACGCGGTTGTCATAGAAATAAAGGCCGGTAACACAGTAGTTGCTCTTGGGTTTTTCCGGTTTTTCTTCAATGGAAACAGCCTTGCCTTCCTTGTCAAATTCTACAATGCCGAAGCGTTCCGGGTCGTCCACATAGTAGCCGAACACAGTGGCGCCTTTGCCGCTTTCCGCATTCGCTACAGCCGCTTTGAGCCGTTTTTTCAGTCCGTGTCCCGCAAAAATGTTGTCTCCCAGAACCATGGCAACGGTGTCGTTTCCGATGAATTCTTCACCGATGATAAAGGCCTGGGCCAGCCCGTCGGGACTTGGCTGAACCGCATAGGATAAGCTTACGCCGAACTGGTGGCCGTCGCCAAGAAGCTCCTGAAAACGAGGTGTGTCCTGGGGAGTGGAAATGATAAGAATGTCCCGGATGCCGGCATTCATAAGAACGGACATGGGATAGTAGATCATCGGCTTATCATAAATGGGAAGCAGCTGCTTGGAGGTTACCATGGTAAGAGGATACAGCCTCGTGCCGGAACCTCCTGCAAGAATAATACCTTTCATAGAGAATACGCTCCTTTTGTTTTGGTTTTGTATCGGGTGCAGCGATTACGCAGAGTGCTGCGTGCACTGCACTTTGGTCGTCTGTATTTTTATATTATAAAAGGTGACGTAAGGTCACCTTCAAGGGCTTTTTGAAAATTTTACATTTTTGTTACTTTTTCACAAAGAAAAATGCCGGCATCTTTGGTAATGGAAAAGCCTTTTTTGATTTTTTTTCCAACAAAGGAGCGGAATTCCGTATACCGATCCAGAATGTACTGGTTCTGGTTGCCGTGGCAGGAAAGAATGTAGGCGATCAAAGGCTCTGCCTGGGTGACGAGAAGGGAATCCTCGTAGGCTGTCCAGGAGGCTTTGGGAAAGCAGGGAGCGAGAAGGCTTTGGCCGTTTTCCCTGCCAAAGCGCTCGTAGAGCATTTCAGCGGAAAGTACAATGCGTTCGTCAAAATCCTGCACCAGCTGGCTGATTTCCTTCATGTGCCTCTGACCGTAAGCGCTGCAGAGGAATTTTCCGCCGGGCGTGAGTACCCGGTGCACCTCCCGGCAGACCCGGGAAATGTCCTCGCAGTAGAACAGCACATGGTTGGCAATGACCAGGTCAAAGGAGCCGTCCTCAAAGGGGAGCGAATGGCAGTCAAAGGCGGCAAAGGAAAAACGGGGATCGTTTCCGCCGAGAGCGCGTCTGGCATCGCGGATCATTCCATCTGAGATGTCAGAAAGAGTGACGGAGATGTTTTCCGGGAGTTTTTTCCGGTTTTCCGTCCACAAAGTGCCGTCGCCGCAGCCGAGCTCCAGAATCCGCATGCCGGGAACAATGCGGCACTGCTCGTAGATCCAGGGAAACCATCCTTTGGGGTTCTGGGAATACAGGCTGTGAAGGCTGATGCGCGACGAGATGTTGGAAGCATTTTGATACTGTGTCTTCAGGCTGTTTTCCATTCCGGTGAGATGGATGAGATTCAGCATCTGCGTCCAGTCAATGCTGTGGCGTGCGGCGATGGCGCGGGAAGTGTCCACAATGGCATTTTCCACCAGCTGCATCTGTTCGATGCGTTCCCGCACCAGTTTCAGCTGAATGTTCAGGGAATTGAGCATGAAATGATAGTCCGTATCGTCAATGGTCATTTCCCGGATATCGCTCAGGGAAAAGCCGAGATATTTCAAAAGAAGGATCTGCTGGAGCCGGCCGAAATCATCGTCGGTATAAAAACGGGCGCCGGACTCTGTGACGTAAGAGGGTTTCAGAATCCCCTGTTTGTCATAATAGCGGATGGTGCGAAGCGTCACATTCGCCATGTCCGCAAACTGGCCGGAAGAATAATAGCCCTGTTTTTTCATAGGAATTCCTTTCTGCAGGGAGGTCTGCAAATGATCTTATGGGTCAATCTGATTTATTATTTGCGAGGGGAGAGCTCAAAGTTGCGAAGGCCGCACTCCCCTCGCGCTCCCCTGTTGGCCCCCGCTAAAACCCCGGGAATTTGTTCTCTTGTTTTTAAGCAGTGCCCAAGAAGGGGGAGTATGAGGGGGACCTTCGGGCTTCGCAACTTTGAGATGGTCCCCCTCATATTTATTATAAAAGCAAAAAGAAAAGGGTGCAAGGTTCTGCATATGATTTTTAAAAATACAATGATAGAAAGGAAAAGAAACAGGAGGGGATTATGAATTTATTTGATTTTACCTATTGCGGAAATTACAACCGTCAGATACAAAGGCTGGCGCAGATGGCGCCGGAAAAATGGGATTTTGGGGAATCCGGGGACAATGCGGTTCTGAAGGGGTATCTGGAGCAGACCTTCCGGAGGCTTTATGAGGAAGGGAAGGTTGCGGAGACAGAAGCGTATGCTATTTTTAATACGGGGTTATTCACCCGATATTATCAGCCTGTTTATGCTTATTTTGTGCCGAATCTCGTCCCGGGAAGACAGCGCTGGTTTCTGGAAGGCTTTTATTCGGAGTATTCTCTGCTGAAGGCAAAAATCGCCGCCCTCCCGGAAAAGGCGGAATATATTACAAATCCATCGGAGCTGGTTTTTGACACAAGACTTGAGATTGTTCCACAGTATGAGCATATTTTTGGAGATGAGGAGAATGCCCAGAGACTTCCCAAAAGTGTGCGGGAGAGCCGCATGCGGGTGCAGCTTTTTGACGGCGCGCTGGGGCGCACAAGGCGTATGCTGGAAGCAGATTACCGCACCGCGATCCCTCAGTATTACAATCACTCGATTCAGCTGTTGATTCCGATCTGTCTTCAGAATCCGGAGAAGCCGGATGTGGCGCTTGCCTGTATGAAAACGGCAGACGGAAGCCGGTATCTGGGCAGGACATGCCTGACTTTGAAGATGGCTTACCACAATGCAAGGCTTTTGTCACGCCTGGAGGGAAGCTGGCTTTTTCGCTGTCTGGAGCAGAGGGAAGAAGCTGGAAGAACTTTCTGTGCGGGGGCTGTTCAGAAGAGAAAAATTGTGGTATAGTGAAAAGCAAAAGAAACAGCCATGCAAAAGCATGGCGTTTTAATATGCACATGGAGGAAAAATTATGCTGGAACTGAAAAATATCAGCTTTCAGGTTCCCGATGAAAAATCGAGAAACGTACAGGAAAAAGGCATCCTGAAAAATGTAAACCTCACCTTGGAGGATAACAAGTTTGTGGTGATCACCGGTCCGAACGGCGGAGGGAAGTCTACCCTGGCAAAGATCATCGCAGGAATCGAAAAACCGACGGAAGGACAGATCCTGTGGGACGGGCAGGACATTACAGACTTAACCATTACCCAGAGGGCACAGCTTGGCATCAGCTATGCTTTTCAGCAGCCGGTGCGCTTCAAGGGAGTTACGGTCTTTGACCTGATCCGTTTGGCAGCAGGCAAGGAAGCGGGCAAAGAAATATCCGTGGCGGATGCCTGTGAGTATCTGTCAAAAGTTGGGCTGTGCGCCAAAGACTATATCCGGCGGGAGGTAAACGCAAGTCTTTCCGGCGGAGAGATCAAACGGATCGAGCTTGCCACGGTCATGGCGCGAAAGACGAGAGTGAGCGTATTTGACGAGCCCGAGGCAGGAATTGATTTGTGGAGCTTTCAAAATCTCATACAGGTTTTTGAAGAAATGCACAACCAGTATCATGGATCGATCCTTATCATTTCTCATCAGGAGCGTATTTTGAATATTGCAGATGAGATTGTGCTGATCGCAGATGGTGCAGTGGTCAAAAAAGGCACAAAGGATGAGATTCTGCCGACACTTCTGGGGACGTCCAACGCCGCAGGCTTTGGATGCGGGAAGATGGCACAGGGCAAATAAAAGGAGGGGCACATGGACGCAATACAGAAAGAACTATTGGAGGCGGTGTCCGGGCTTCATGAGATTCCGGCAGGCGCCTATAACATCCGCGCAAACGGAGAGAGTGTGGAAAGAAAAAGTACAGAGCATATTGAAATTGTCTCCAAGGAAGACAAAAGCGGCATCGAGATCCACATCAAACCCGGCACGAAGAACGAGAGCGTGCACATGCCGGTAATTCTCAGCAAGTCCGGTCTGGAGGAAGTGGTGTATAACGATTTTTACATCGGCGAAGGAGCGGATGTGACGATCGTTGCCGGATGCGGCATTCACAACGGAGGAGATGCGGCAAGCCGCCACGACGGCATCCACCGGTTTTATGTGGGAAAAAATGCGCACATAAAGTACGTGGAAAAGCATTATGGCAGCGGCGACGGCAGCGGCCAGCGGATCATGAATCCCCTTACGGAGATTTATCTGGAAGAGGACAGCTTCATGGAAATGGATACGGTGCAGATACGTGGTGTTGACTCTACCAACCGTGGAAACAAGGCGCATCTTGCGGCCGGTTCCCGCCTCGTGGTCATGGAGCGTCTTATGACACACGGACAGCAGCGGGCAGAGAGCCATTTTGATGTGCAGCTGGATGGAGAGGACTGCTCAGCCAATGTGGTTTCCCGCTCGGTTGCAAGGGACGATTCCTACCAGCTTTTTGTTTCGCATATCTGCGGAAACAACCGCTGCAGCGGACACACAGAGTGCGATGCGATCATCATGGACAATGCAAAGATCAGCGCCGTTCCGGAGCTCACGGCCAATCATCTGGATGCGGCGCTGATCCATGAGGCGGCCATCGGAAAAATCGCAGGAGAACAGATCGTGAAGCTGATGACGCTGGGACTGACGGAGGCAGAAGCGGAGGAGCAGATCATCAGCGGCTTCCTCAAGTAGAAAAGGCGTACGTATGAAGATTGTATATCAGGAAGAAAACGAAAAAAACGATCCGGAGGAAAGTGTTCTGAATCCGGAAAAAAACCACGCATCGGATTTGTCCCGGAAAGAGCGCCGGCTTCTGGAAAAAGAAAAACTGGCCGGCATGGGGCTGGGGAAGAAGCTGGAATACATCTGGATGTATTATAAGGCCGCGATCTTCGGCGTGATATTTCTGGTTGCAGCCGTTTTTATCGGGTGGGATATTTACCAGAATGCCCAGATCCGGAATATTTTAAGCGTTTACGTGGTAAACGGCGGCATGATGGATACACAGCCCCTTCAGGAGCAGGCCATGGAGCTTTTGGCGGCAAATGAAAAAAAGGAAAGCGTGACGGTCAATTCCTCTCTGTCTACAGATAAGGAGGGCAAAGAATTTGATTATACCTCCCAGATGGTATTTGTGACGCAGCTGCAGGCGGGAACCATGGATGTGATGGTCATGCCGGAAGCTCTCTATGAAACCCTCAAAAAAGAAGAAATCTTTATGGATCTTACCGGGCTTTTGGAGACGGAGATAGTTGGAGCGCATTTGCAGGGAGACTGTCTGCAGTTTGACAGGGAGGAGCTGAAGGATCAGATTCCTCTGGGATATGATTCGGTTTGTGTGGCAGTGCTTACAAATGCAGAGAATCCCGAGAACGCGGTGGAGTGGATGAAATCGCTGCTCTGAAAAGGAGAAAGGTATGAAAGAGAACAGAAAAAATCAGGCGCTTTGGAAAGCCATTCTTATGGCGGCGCTGGTTCTGGTGTGCGCAGGGATGGTGAATCTCAGCCAGACCAGAGAGGTAAAAGCGGCCCCGGAAGGGTTTGTGACAGAAAACGGAAAGACCTACTATTATCACAACGGCCAGAAAGTAAAAGGATGGCTCAACCTCAACGGAAAAATGTATTATTTTACCACCGGGCAGGGTGTCCAGATGAAAGGCTGGGCCAGAAACAAACAGGGACAGTATCGATACTTCACCAAAGGAAGCGGCGAAATGCTGACGGGCTTTGCGGTGAATTCCAAAAGCCAGTACCGGTATTTTACCAAGGGAAAAGGAATCATGCTGACAGGCTGGGCGCAGACGCAAAAAGGGGAGCGCCGTTATTTTTACAGCAGATCCGGGATTATGGCCATGGGACGCCTGGTGAATGCCAAAGGGCAGGAGCGGTGGTTCCGTACGGACAACGGGATCATGGTCACCGGCTGGATGCTTACCGGGGAATATCAGTGGGTGTATTTCCGGGAAGACAGCGGAACAAAATGCTTTGACCAGTGGATCGGAGACAGATACGTTCAGGCGGACGGCACCATGGCGGTGAATACAGTGACTCCGGACGGCAGCTATGTCGGTCCGGACGGCATCCGGCAAGACGCGCAGGAACGCAATCTCACAGACCTGAAAAACCAACTGGTTTCCATGATCCAGAACTATGGAGGAAACTGGTCTGTTTATGTCAAGGATTTAAATACCGGAGGAGTGATAAACATCAATGACAGCTCGATGTATCCGGCCAGCGTCATCAAGCTTTTTGTCATGGCGTCTACCTATGACCAGATCAACAAGGGCGCTCTTGCGAGAACCTCTTATGTCAACAACCTGCTGTGGGAGATGATCACAGTCAGCGACAATGAGGCATACAACGAGCTTGTCCGCCTTAACGGCTGGGATGGAAGATTTACTACGGGAGCCAGCGTGGTGAATCAGTATCTGTACAGCCAGGGGCTTACGGGAACGGAATGTCACTCCACGCTGCATCCGTCCTCCAGCAGCTTTACGTCTGATGGCGGCAGGAACATGGCGAGCGCCAGAGATGCGGGAGTGCTTCTGGAAAAAATCTGGCGCGGCGAGTGCGTGTCTCTGGATTATTCCAGGGAAATGCTGAACCTTCTTTTCCACCAGGAGCGGAGATGGAAAATTCCGGCAGGAATTCCAAGCTGGGTGCCGGTTGCCAACAAGACAGGAGAAACAGACAGCTCCCAGCATGACGTGGCCATTGTGGACGGGCCGAAGACAGATTACATAGTTTGTATTTTCTCCCAGGGAGGCTGGAGCAACGGCAGCCGTATTGCGAATCTTTCCTCGGTGATCTATCAGTATCTAAACGGCTGACCTGCGTTGCAGGGAAAGGATAACGCCCTGCGGTTTCCATGACATTTGGGAGCCGCGGGGCGTTTTTGCGGTTGGGGTGTAAGGCGGCAGAGGACAAAATCAGATGCGTTTCAGGTAATGCTTTTCTGCAAGGTTCAAAATTCCATAGAGCCCCATGGCGATCACGCAGAGGATCACAATGCTCATGAGGACCCAGGTCAGTTTGAAGGTTTGGCTGCCGTAAATGATCAGATACCCCAATCCCTGTCTTGCACCGATAAATTCACCGATGATAACGCCTACCAGGCAGAGACCGATGTTGACCTTCATGGTGCTTAAGATCAGAGGGACAGAGGCCGGAAGCACGACCTTTGTCAGCTCCTGGCGCTTGTTTCCGCCCAGAGTGCGAATGAGCTTACGCTGATCCGTGTCAACCTGACGGAATCCGGTATACAGGTTGATGATGGAACCAAAAATTGCAACAGAGATACCCGCCACAACGATGGTGCGGACATTGGCGCCCAGCCACACAATGAGAAGCGGGGCCAGGGCGGATTTTGGCAGACTGTTCAGGACCACCAGATAAGGCTCCAGCACCCGGGAGATTTTGGGGCAGGCCCAGAGGAGCACGGAAACCAGAAGTCCCAGGAGCACCACAAAGAAAAAGCTTGCCAGTGTCTCCAGAAGCGTAATGCCGATGTGGGTAAAAAGCGACTGGTCCCGGCACATGAGCAGAAAGGTTTCTGCAATCTGAGCGGGACTGCTGAAAATAAAAGAATCAATCCATCCCAGACGGGCTGCCGCTTCCCAGAGGATCAGAAAGCAGAGGAAGAGAACGATTCTTGCAAAAGAGATCAGATGCTTTTCCCTGCGGCGCTTTTGAAGATACCGCGCCTGTGCGGGAGAAAATTCAGACATGTTCATTCAACTCCTTCCATATAAGATTAAAATAGGTTTTGAACTCCGGCGCGCTGCGGGAAAGCATGGGCGTCCGGTAGGGAAGCGTCAGTTCAATGGGAATGATGTTTTTTATTTTTGCGGGGCGTTTGGTGAGAATCAGCACCCGGTCCGCCATACTGATCGCCTCGGAGATGTCGTGGGTCACCAAAATGGCGGGCTTTTTTGCCTCCCGCAGGATTTTGCCGATATCGTCGCTGACTTTAAGGCGTGTCTGATAATCCAGAGCGGAAAATGGCTCATCCAGGAGAAGCAAATCCGGCTTCAAAGCCAGGGTGCGGATCAGGGCAGCCCTCTGGCGCATTCCCCCGGAGAGCTGCGAGGGGCGGGAATTTCGGAAACGGGAAAGACCGTAGGTCTTAAGAAGCTCCTCCACATAGGCGAGCTTTTCCGGGGTGAGCGCGTTTTGGATTTCCAGGCCGAGGACGGCATTTTTGTAAATACTGCGCCACTCCAGCAGATAATCCTTTTGCAGCATGTAGCCCATGGGAGCGCTTTCTCTGGAACGTGGCTGCCCGTTGAGGAGAATGCTTCCCTGATCCGGGGTAAGAAGCCCGCAGATCAGATTGAGAAGCGTGGATTTTCCGCACCCGGAGGGACCTACAATGGCCAGAAATTCTCCGGGCATCAGATCGAAGGATATATGTGAAAGGGCAGGCGTTTCCCCGTTAAGACTGTGATAGGTAAGACAGATATCTCTGACTTCCAGCAGTGGGTTCATAGTGTTACCTCCGTTTGAGTAGATGTTGAAGAAAAATGCCTGGCGGATTGTTCTGCACCCTGTGCCTTCACGATCCCCGGCATTTTTATACTTTATCATATGCTTTTGGGGAAGCGTATGTTATACTGATGTTGGAGGCTGTATTAATAATGAAGAAAAATTATCAGAAAGAGCTTGACAAAATCATAGAAGAGAATGCAAAGACCGGGCGGATCCCCAGACTTTTGCTGCATGCCTGCTGCGCGCCCTGCAGCAGCTATGTACTGGAGTATCTGTCGGACTATTTTGAAATTACCGTGTTTTTTTATAATCCCAATATTTCTCCGAAGGAGGAGTACACAAAACGGGCGGAGGAAATCCGGCGTCTGGTGGAGACCATGGAATTTCTTCACCCGGTACACCTGCTGGAGGGTGCATATGAACCGGAGAAATTTTATGAGATGGCAAGGGGGCTTGAGCAGGTGCCGGAGGGCGGCGAGCGCTGTTTTGGGTGTTACCGCCTGCGCCTGCAGGAGGCAGCCCGGGCGGCAGCAGAGGGCGGCTTCGACTATTTTGCCACGACCCTTACCATAAGTCCCTTGAAAAATGCCGAAAAGCTCAACGAAATCGGGGAAGCGCTTTCTCCCTTATACGAGGTGGCGCACCTTCCCTCGGATTTTAAGAAAAAGAACGGCTATAAGCGTTCTATTGAGCTTTCCCATGAATATGGGCTGTACCGTCAGGATTACTGCGGATGCGTTTTTTCAAAAAAACAGAGAGAAGAAGAGAAGGCTTTGCAGAATGTAAAAAATGTGATACACTAACACAGGAAAGTGTGATAAGGCACATTTTTTAACGATAAAATAAAACAGAAATGAGGAATTGATCATGGCACAGTTATGGGGCGGCCGTTTCACAAAGGAAACGGACAAGCTTGTATACAATTTTAATGCGTCCATATCTTTTGACAGGAAGTTTTATCAGCAGGATATCCGGGGCAGCAAAGCCCATGTCGCCATGCTGGCGAAGCAGGGGATTCTGACAGAACAGGAAGAAAAGGAGATCCTGGAAGGGCTGGACGGCATTCTGGCGGACGTGGAGGCTGGACGTCTTGCCATTACAGAGGAATACGAGGATATCCACAGCTTTGTGGAAGCCAATCTCATTGCACGTATCGGAGATCCGGGCAAAAAGCTTCACACAGGAAGAAGCCGCAACGACCAGGTAGCGCTGGATATGAAGCTCTATGTGCGGGATGAGATTGACGCGGTTGACAGAGAAGTGAGAGAGCTTCTTGTGGCCCTGCAAAAGCTCATGGAGGAGAACCTGGGCACGTATATGCCTGGCTTCACCCATCTGCAGAAAGCGCAGCCGGTGACCCTTGCGCATCATGTGGGCGCCTATTTTGAAATGTTCCGCAGAGACAGAGGCCGCCTTTTTGACATCCGCAGGCGGATGAATACCTGTCCTCTGGGCGCCGGAGCGCTGGCGGGAACCACCTATCCTCTGGACCGGGCATATACGGCAGAGCTTCTTGGCTTTGATGAGCCCACCAGAAACAGCATGGACTCTGTGTCTGACCGGGATTATGTCATTGAGCTTCTGTCCGCGCTGTCCACCATTATGATGCACCTGAGCCGTTTCTGTGAGGAAATTATCCTTTGGAACAGCAACGAATATCGTTTTGTGGAGATCGATGATGCCTACAGCACCGGCAGCAGCATTATGCCCCAGAAGAAGAATCCGGATATCGCGGAACTGGTACGGGGAAAAACAGGCCGTGTCTACGGAGCGCTTGTGTCCATGCTCACCACAATGAAAGGAATTCCGCTGGCATACAATAAGGATATGCAGGAGGACAAAGAGCTGACCTTCGATGCCATAGATACGGTCAAGAGCTGTCTGGCGCTTTTTACAGGCATGATCTCCACCATGGAATTTCATCGCGGCAATATGGAAGCCAGTGCGAAGAATGGTTTTACCAATGCCACGGACGCGGCGGATTATCTGGTCAATCACGGTGTTCCCTTCCGGGATGCGCACAGCATTGTGGGACGGTTAGTGCTTCTGTGCATTGAGGAAGGAATTTCTCTGGATGAGCTTCCGCTTGCAAAATATCAGGAGATCAGTCCGGTCTTCGGGGAAGATATTTACGAAGCGATCAGCATGAAGACCTGCGTGGAAAAGAGAAACACTCTGGGCGCGCCCGGTGAGGAGGCCATGAAGCAGGTTCTGGCCATGAACCGGGAATATCTGGAAAAAAATTAAAAAACACTTGCATTTTGTACAGTGGTGGAGTAGTATTTACAAGAAAGACAGATGTGTGCAATACAAGGACACAAAAGAGACGAGGAGAGATGATTATGAGCGAAAAATTAAGAGTTGGTATTCTGGGTGCTACCGGTATGGTTGGCCAGAGATTTATTTCCCTTTTGGAGAACCATCCCTGGTTCGAGGTGGTGACACTGGCAGCCAGCGCAAGAAGCGCAGGCAAGACTTATGAAGAAGCTGTAGGCGGCCGCTGGAAAATGGATACGCCCATGCCGGAGGCTGTGAAGAAGCTGGTGGTAATGAATGTAAATGAGGTGGAGAAGGTTGCGGCTACCGTTGACTTTGTTTTCTCCGCAGTAGATATGAGCAAGGACGAGATCAAGGCCATTGAGGAGGCATATGCAAAGACAGAGACTCCGGTTGTGTCCAACAACAGCGCGCACCGCTGGACACCGGATGTTCCCATGGTTGTGCCGGAGATCAACCCGGAGCATTTTGATGTGATCGAGTTCCAGAAAAAACGTCTGGGAACCAAGCGCGGTTTTATTGCAGTAAAGCCCAACTGTTCCATTCAGAGCTACGCGCCGGCACTGACCGCATGGAAAGAGTTTGAGCCATATGAAGTAGTGGCGACTACCTATCAGGCAATTTCCGGTGCAGGCAAGACCTTTAAGGAATGGCCGGAGATGGAGCATAACATCATTCCGTACATTGGCGGCGAGGAAGAAAAGAGCGAAAAAGAACCCTTAAGACTGTGGGGCAAAATCGAGGACGGTGTGATCGTTCCTGCAAAAGAGCCGGTGATCACCTGCCAGTGCATCCGTGTGCCGGTTCTCAACGGTCACACAGCGGCAGCTTTTGTGAAGTTCCGCAAGAAACCCACCAAAGAGCAGCTGATCCAGGCGCTTCGCGATTTCAAGGGTGTTCCGCAGGAGCTGGAGCTTCCCAGCGCACCGAAGCAGTTCATTCAGTATCTGGAAGAGGACAACCGTCCCCAGGTTTCTGAGGATGTGAATTATGAACGCGGCATGGGCGTTTCCATCGGACGTCTCCGTGAGGATACCGTATATGATTTCAAATTCGTGGGACTTTCCCACAACACTGTGCGCGGCGCAGCCGGCGGAGCTGTGCTTTGTGCAGAGACCCTGAAAGCAAAAGGCTTTATTCAGGCAAAATAAAACACATATGTAATACAGCGGACTGCTGTGAGCAAGCCATCGGCGTTGGCTTTCCGGAATATCAGGTATCCCGGAAAGACCCGGATGAGCAGCTTACGGCAGTTCTTTTTGTATATAGGAAACTGCGACCGGATCCAGTGGGTGTTTCCCTCCGCAGATATTGCAGAAAAATAAAAGAAAGAGTAAAATAATTTCATGAAACAAAAAGTAAGGTGATGAGATGAATCGTGACAGCGAATATTCGCTTCTGCTTCTTGCAGGAGGGAAAAGCAGCCGCATGGGAAGAGACAAAGCAGAGCTTCTTTTTGAGGGGAAAACCTTTCAGCAGCAGCTTCTTGACAAGGCGGATCAGGCGGGAATCCACAAAAAATATCTTTCCGGCCATGAAGGGGCAGGAAAAGATGCAGAGCTTCAAACAGTAAAAGACCGTTACCGGGAGAGGGGGCCGCTGGGTGGGCTTCACGCAGGGCTTCTGGCTGCAGAAACCCCGTTTTGTATGGTGCTTCCGGTGGATGTCCCGCAGCTTCCCGCAGAGCTTCTTTGCCGTCTGCTGGATGCCCATGAAGGACTTCCTCAGGAAGAAAGAAGAAAGCCGTTTCTGGTGAAGCACAAGGAGCGCACCGAACCTCTCATCGGTGTTTATCCAAAAGAGATGGCGGATTTTATAGAAAAGCAGATCAAAGAGCAGGGAGCGCCGGTGTTTTGTGTGCTGGAGCAATGGGGATATGGCTGCTTTGAGACAGCGCTTCCTGCCTGGCAGCTGGAGAACATCAACACACCGCAGGCTTATGAAGAACTTTTGCGACATCAGGAAAGGGGACGAGACAAATGAGAGAGGGGATTTTTCTGGAAGAAGCCATAGAATTGATAAAAGCGCATGCAGCTCGCATCACGCAGACGGAGAGACGCAGTATTGCAGAGGCCGGAGGCGCTTGTCTGGCGGAGGATGTTTTTGCAGAGCTTGACAATCCGCCGTTTTCCCGTTCCCCCGTGGATGGTTACGCTGTGCGGGCGCAGGATATAAAAGGAGCTTCCGGGGAACATCCGGCAAGACTGCGGGTAACTGCCTGCGTGTATGCAGGGGATAACGGGGAAGCCCTTAAGGTAAACGAAGGAGAGGCAGTACGGATCATGACCGGAGCGCCTTTTCCTCAGGGCTGTGATACCGCGGTGCGCCAGGAAGACACGGATTACGGGGAAGAGAACGTGGAGATATACCGGGAACAGAAATCCTTTGACAATTACTGCTGTAAGGGGGAGGATTACAAAAAAGGAAGTCTTCTTGTGGCAAAAAATACCCGGCTTACCTTTGCGGAGCAGGGGATTTTGGCAGGAAACGGCTGCGGGGAAGTGCTGGTGTTCCGCAAACCGGTCATCCGCGTGTTTACCACGGGAGATGAGCTGTCGCCTGCCGGAGGCGGCCTTGCTCCGGGAAAAATATACGATTCCAACGGCATCATGGTGTCTTCCCGCATCCGGGAGCTGGGTATTGTGCCGAAATCCGTAAAACACCTGTCCGACAGCGCTGCCGGTGTGGCAGAGGCGTTAAAGGAAGCCTGCCGGGATGCGGATATCATAGTGACGACAGGTGGTGTTTCCGTTGGAAAAAAAGACATTCTGCATGAAGCCCTTGCGCTTCTTGGCGCAGAGAAGATTTTCTGGCGCGTGTGGATCCAACCGGGAACGCCGACGATCTTTTCCGTATATGAAAATACATTGATCCTTTCTCTGTCCGGCAATCCCTTCGGCGCTATGGCAAATGTGGAGCTTCTCCTTCGTCCCATGCTGGAAGCGCTGACCGGAGACCGCACGTATGCCATGGAAAAGCGGGAAGGGATTTTTAGAGGATCGTTTCCGAAGGCGAGCCGCGGGAGACGTTTTGTGCGGGCTGTATACCGGGAGGGGGATGTGTGTCTGCCGGAGGGGATTTTTTCCTCCGGGGCGATCGGAACGCTTCGGGGCTGCAACTGCCTTCTTGATATTCCGGCAGGAACCCCGGGGTTAAAAAAAGAGGAGCGTGTGACGGTATGGATGCTGTGAAAAAGCAGTGCATGATAGCCATCAGCGGCGTGAAAAATTCCGGAAAGACCACGTTTCTGGAAAAATTGATCCCGGAGCTTTTGGAATGCGGACTAAAAACGGCAGTCATCAAGCACGACGGGCACGATTTTGTCCCGGATGTGCCGGGGACGGACAGCAGCAGGCTCCGATGCGCCGGCGCCTGCGGAACCGCTGTTTTTTCCAGAAATCGCTGGATGCTGGCAAAGGATGAGCCGGGAATGGACGAAGCAAGGCTGGCACAGCTTTTTCCGGAGGCAGATCTGATCCTTCTGGAGGGTATGAAGGATTCTGCCTATCCAAAAATCGAGCTGGTGCGGGGAGCGGTTTCCAGGGAAAGCGTCTGCGTGCCGGAGACGCTTCTTGCGCTTGTGACGGACACAGACCTGACGCTTCCCGGCGTGCCGGTTTTTGGGTTTGGCGAGGTGAAAAAATGCGCGGAAATTCTTGTGAGGGAATGGAAAAAACAAACAAAAATTGGCCATTGACAAAAAATTGACATATTTTTTTGGAATTCTTGAAGTTCTGTAAATACAATGATAAAATAGACAGGAAATAAGTTTTTGAAAAAGACTAGGAGGGGTATTTATGGATTTGAAACAGGTTCAGACAACCTGTGCCTACTGCGGCGCGGGCTGCCAGATCATGTTCACAGTCGATGAAAAAGCAAATAAGATTGTGGATGCTGTTCCGGCTGACGGAAGAACCAACGCCGGAACCCTCTGCCTGAAGGGGCATTATGGCTGGGATTATCTCAACGATCCGCAGATTCTTACCAAGCGTCTGCGCAGGCCGATGATCCGCAAGGGCGGAAAAAAGTCACCGTTGGTGGAGGTGTCCTGGGAGGAAGCGATCTCCTATGTGGCAAAACGACTGACGGAGATCAAGGAGAAATTCGGCCCGGATGCCATTATGGGTACCGGCTCCGCCAGAGGAGCAGGAAACGAGGCCAATTATCTCATGCAGAAATTCATGCGCGCGTGCATCGGCACCAACAATGTCGACCACTGCGCCCGAATATGACATGCGCCTTCGGTAGCGGGTCTACTGTATTCTTTAGGTTCAGGCGCAATGTCAATGGGCATCCCGGAGATCGAGGATGCAGGCTGTTTACTTTGCTTCGGCTATAACGGAGCAGACTCTCATCCGATTGTCGCCAGAAGAATTGTTCGCGGCAGACAAAAAGGAATGAAGATCATCTGTGCAGATCCCCGTGTGACGGAGACCGCGCGGATTTCAGACATTCATCTCCAGCTGAAAGGCGGTTCCAACCTGGCGCTTGTCAACGCCATGGCGAACGTCATCTGGAAAGAAGGGCTGGCAGACACGAAATTTATTGAGGAGCACACCAAAGGTTTTGATGAGTTCCTGGAAGTCATAGAGAAATATACACCGGAATACGCAGAGCCGATCACGCACATTCCGGCAGAAACAATCCGAAAGGCGGCAAGAATGTACGCCACCACCAAACCGGCCATGATCCTTTATGGAATGGGCGTATGCCAGTTTACGCAGGCGGTGGATGTGGTGAAGGGACTTGCCAATCTGGCACTGATGACCGGAAACTTCGGCGGGCCTTCCATGGGAATCGGTCCGGTCCGTGGCCAGAACAATGTGCAGGGCGCCTGCGATATGGGAGCGCTGCCAAATTCCTATCCGGGTTATCAGAATGTCACGGTTCCGGAGAACCGGGAAAAATTTGAAAAAGCATGGGGAGTGCCTCTTTCTGACAAGGTGGGCTGCCCGATCACCCATGTGCCGCAGCGGATCCTTCATGAGCCGGATGAGAAAAAACGGATCCATGCGTACTACATATTCGGCGAGGACCCCGCACAGTCGGATCCTGACCTGGCAGAAGTCCGGGAGGCTCTTGACAAGTGCGACTTTGTGGTGATGCAGGATATTTACATGAACAAAACAGGGCTTTACGCGGATGTGATCCTTCCGGCTACGGCATGGGGAGAAAACGAGGGCGTATATACCTGTGCAGACCGCGGATTCCAGCGGGTAAGAAAGCTTGTTGAGCCGGAGGGGGATTTAAAGCCTGACTGGCAGATCATTGCGGAGATTTCCACGGCAATGGGATATCCCATGAATTATAAAAATACCGAGGAGATCTGGAATGAGCTGATCGACCTCTGTCCAAGCTTTGCCGGAGCCACCTACGAAAAAATCGAGAAATACGGCTGTGTGCAGTGGCCCTGCCGGGATAAATCCATGGAGGATAAAGGAACGCCTTACCTTCACAAAGACGGAAAATTTGCGACAAAGGACCAGAAGGCCCTGTTCTACGGGACTGACTGGCACCCGCCTGTGGAGCTGGAAAATGACCAGTACCCCATGACGCTTTCCACGGTTCGCGAGGTAGGACACTATTCTGTGCGTACCATGACAGGAAACTGTCGTACTCTGCGAAATCTGGAGGATGAGCCGGGATGGGTACAGATGAATTCCCAGGACTGCGCCCGCATGAACCTCAAAAAGGGCGAGCTGGTGAAGATCCTGTCCAAGAGAGGCTATTGTATCACCCGCTGTCTGCCCACAGACCGGGTAAAGCCAGGCGCTACCTATATGACCTATCAGTGGTGGGTGGGCGCCTGCAACGAATTGACGACCGCCAAGCTTGACCCGATCAGCAACACGCCGGAGTACAAATACTGTGCCTGCCGTGTGGAGAAAATTGAGGATCAGGAATGGGCAGAGCGGCATGTACAGGAGCTTTACGATGAGATTCGCGCCCAGATGGGAATTGAGACCGGAAAGGGGGCGAAGTCATGAACTATTTTGTAAAGGGAAATCCGGACCTCTGCATTGGCTGCCGCACCTGTATGATCGGCTGTGTGGTCGCCCACGAGGGAAAACATATCTTTGAGATCGACCCGGATGCGTACACCTTCAACCCCAGACTTCACGTGGTAAAAACCGCCCGCTTAAGCGTGCCGGTGCAGTGCAAGCACTGTGAGAATCCGGCCTGCATGGCAGTCTGTCCGGTGGGAGCGATTTCCCAGAAGGAGCACTGCGTTGTCATTGATACGCAAAAATGCATGGGCTGCAAGTCCTGTATGGCCGCCTGTCCTTTTGGCGCCATTGATATGGTTTCGCTGGCCGGTGTATATCAGGAGGACGGCAGTGAGAAAAAGGTTGCAAACAAATGCGATCTGTGCAGCGGCATTCCCGGGGGCCCGGCCTGTGTGAGAGTATGTCCCACAGAAGCGCTGAGCCTGGTGACGGAAGATGCGCTTTTGGATGCCATGGACCGAAAACGGCAGGAAGCAGCCCGCATTGCATACCAGGAAACACACGCACAGGAATAGGAGGCTGGAAAGATCATGAAAAAAGAACTGGGATGCTTCGTCCTGGGCGACAGCAGCAAGTGTACCGGCTGCAAGGCCTGTGAGCTGGCCTGCTTTGCCGTTCATGGAAAAAGCAGCAATCATTTCGGAAAAACCGTGGGAACGGTGACGGTTCCTGTAACACCAAGACTGTTTCTCACAAAATTTGAAAACGGCTGTATGCCCATACAGTGCAAACACTGCGAGGATGCGCCCTGCCTGAACGCCTGTACCAAAGGCGCCATAAGCCGTGTGGATCATCAGGTGATCGTGGACGCGGAAAAATGTATCGGCTGCAAGGATTGTATGCAGGCCTGTCCTTTTGGCGCGATTGCGCTGCTTCCCTATGCCAGGGACGGCCGCCTGGTGGCGCAGCCCATGTCCGGAGAAACCAAGGTGTTTGCCTCCAAATGCGATCTGTGCGCGGGAGTGGAGGGCGGCCCGGCCTGCGTCCGTGTCTGTCCGCACCAGGCACTTCGCCTTGTTGATCCGGAGGCAGAGCGGGAAGAAAAAAATATCAAGGCAGCCGAGGCGCTGCTCCTGACAAAAAACTGGAGATAAGGGAGGACAAAATTCATGATAGTAGCAATTGACAAGAATCTTTGTACCGGCTGCCGTGAATGTGCAGAAGTCTGTCCTGCCTATGCGATTGTAGGAGAACAGGGGCAGCCGCAGACCATTGACGAGAGCAGATGCGTGATGTGCGGGCAGTGCGTGCAGAAATGCAAATCCTATGTGTCCATACTGACCCACGGCAGGGAAGCCTACGACAGGGTAAAAAAAGAACGGCATATTCCGGACAGCGTGCAGGAGCCTTTGTTTGCGGCCCATGCGGTCTGTAATCTTTCCAGAGTGACAGAAGCGCTGAAGGATCCGGCAAAATATACGGTGGTGCAGTGTGCGCCTGCAGTGCGTGTGGCCATCGCGGAAGAATTCGGCGCGGAGCTTGGAAGTCTTACGCCGGGGAAGCTGTCCGCGGCTCTTCACACCCTGGGCTTTGACCGTGTGTATGACACCAATTTCCCGGCGGACGTCACCATTATGGAGGAAGGTACGGAGCTGATCAGGCGTGTTACCGAAGGAGGCGTTCTCCCCATGTTCACTTCCTGCTGTCCGGCCTGGGTGCGTTTTCTTGAAAACAACTATCCGGAGCTGAAAGAGCATCTTTCCTCTGCAAAGAGCCCGCAGCAGATCGGCGGCGCGATTTTTAAAACCTATGGCGCACAGCTGGACGGCAAAGAGGGCAAGGATATTTACAGTGTTTCTGTCATGCCCTGCACCTGCAAGGAGTTCGAGTGTGAGCGTCCGGAGATGAAGGACAGCGGCTACCGGGATGTGGATGTGGCAATTACCACCAGAGATCTGGCATGGCTTATCAAGGATGCCGGCATTGACTGGAATTCCCTTGAGGAGATGGAGTTTGACAAACCTCTGGGACTTTACACCGGAGCCGGAACGATATTCGGCGTGACCGGCGGCGTTATGGAGGCAGCGATCCGTACAGGCTACGAGCTGATCACCAAAGAGGCGATTCCCGATGTAGAGGTTACAGCGGTGAGAGGAACCGAAGGCTTCCGCACCTCCGCTTTGAAAGTGGGAGACCTCAATCTCAAGGTTGGTGTGGTAACCGGGCTTAAAAATGTGATCCCGGTTCTGGAGGCTGTGAAGAACGGAACGTTGGATTTGCATTTCATCGAAGTGATGACCTGTCCGGAGGGCTGTGTCAGCGGCGGCGGACAGCCGAAGCTTCTTATGGATACGGACAGAGAAGAGGCCTATGCGGCCAGAAGAGCGGCAACCTTTGCTCATGACAGAGCGCTTCCCTGCCGTAAGTCCCACGAGAATCCGGCGATCAAAAAGATTTACGAAGAGTTCCTTGAGGAACCCAACAGCCATATTGCCCATCATTTACTCCATACGGAGTATTGTCTGGACAAAAAATAAAGAAACTAATACAACGGGGGTGCTGCTTTGGCAACAGCCCCCGTTTCAACTTACGAACGATTTTTTAAGGAGCCTGAGGATGAAAAAACAGGAAGAACTATCCAAATATCAACACAAAATACTGACGATTCCCAATATCCTGTCCTTCGCGCGGCTTTGCATGATCCCGCTTTTTATCTGGCTTTATTGTGTCCGGAAGAATTATCCTCTGACAGGAGCGGTGCTGCTGCTGTCCGGTGCCACCGATCTGGCGGACGGATTTATTGCAAGGCATTTTCATATGATCAGTGATCTTGGAAAGGTGCTCGATCCGGTGGCGGATAAGCTCACACAGGCAGCGGTGCTGTTCTGTCTGGTCACACGTTTTCCTCTTATGCTGGCGCCCCTTGTTCTGATGGTTTTTAAAGAAGGCTATATGGCAGTGGCAGGCGCTATGGCGATCAGAAAAACAGGAAAGGTGGCCGGAGCACAGTGGCATGGAAAAATTGTGACTGCGCTTTTATATGCCATGATGATCGTGCATATTTTCTGGTATGACATCCCGGCAGTGGTCTCAAATCTTCTGATTGCCGCCTGTATTTTGATGATGATCGCTTCGGTAGTTTTGTATGGAAAGTATTATGGGAAGATTTTGAAAAAAGCAAAAGGGAAGAAAAAATGATGAGAAATTCGATCTGCGGGGCAGACTGCGCCGACTGCCCGTTTCAGGAAAATTGTGAGGGCTGCGCGGAAACGAAGGGCAGGCCCTTTGGCAGAGAGTGGCTGAGAATTACAGGGAAAGCGATTTGCCGTTTGAAATAGAGGATTTGTTTAGGAGTGGAAGATTATGAAAACTATTTTTCAGAATAAGAAATAAGCGAAAGGACAAAGGAGTTAAAGAAATAAACGTGAAGGAAAAATACATATTTCGAGAAATCGAAAAAGAGGAAGTTCCCCAGATGTTTTCCATGATTCTTCAGAGAATGGAATGGATGGATAAAAAGGGGATAGAACAATGGAATGTGACAAACTATGAGGAGATTTATCCTGAATCATATTACGAAGAAAAAAGACAAAAGGGAGAGGTTTTTGTTCTGGCGGACCGTCTTACGAAGGAGATTGTCAGCGCCGCTGTTTTGAAGGAGGAGGATACCCGGTGGCCAGATGAAGCATCGGCCATATATGTCCACAATTTTGTGAGCAGGATAGAGGAAAAGGGAGCAGGTTCTGCCTTTCTCAGGTGTGCAGAAGAGTATGCAGTTCAGAAAGGCAAGAAATATTTCCGGCGGGATTCTTCCGTTGATAATGATCCTCTGGCACAGTATTATACCAAGCATGGATTTAAAGAAGTGGGGCGATGTGAAGAAGGATTGTATAAGGGGATTTTGAGGCAGAAAGAATTATAAATTTTCGGGCAGAGGGAGGATGCAATGGCAAAAGAAATTCAACCGAAAGACACAACAAGAGCCGCGGCATATGAGCTTTGGATGAACGCGCCAAATCCCATGGTAACTTTTTTTAAGACCTTTGATGTGACCAACCTGATCAGAATCAGCAAAAAAAAGCATATGAAATTCAATATGCTTCTGGACTATTGTATCGGAAAAGCGGCTGTGCAGGTGAAAGAGTTTTATCTGCTTCCCGTTGGTGATAAGCTGATACAATATGATACCATTGCAGTCAATACGATTGTGAAGAACAAAACAGGAGAAGTCAGTTCCTGTGATATTTTATATACGGAGGATTTGGAGACATACAACCAGCAATATCTGAAATACACATCTCAGGTTGCAGAAAACTGCCAGGACAGAGACTTGTCAAAGGACAGCATGGTAATAGGCACCTCGGCGATCATAGATACGGAGATTGACGGTGTTGTTGGAATGAACAGCGGTATTTTTAACAATCCGTTTATCATCTGGGGCAGATATAAAAAGAAATGGTTCCGGTATGATCTGACGATTTCCTTTCAGTTTCATCATACGCAGATGGACGGCGCACATGCGGGAAGGTTTCTGGCGAATTTGCAAAAGGAAATCAGCCGACTGAGATAAAAAGATGGAAGGGAAGAGGAGTGAAAATGTTGGAAACAGATATTGAGAAAAATAAAGAAGTACTATCAACATCAAAAACAATTGGCGGAATTATTTTGGCGTTTGTTATTTTTGTCATTGCACAGAATTTAGCGATGAATCTCAGCCTTATTCCACTGGAAATGGGAGTGCCGGGTGCATTATGTAATATTATCCTGGGGATTTTATATGCGGGATTGGTTTATTTTGGGGCAAAGCTGTTATGTGAAAAATTCTTTCATCTTTCTCTGGAGGATTTCAGAATTCCCAGGATTGGCTTCAAAGCAGTGTGGGTAATCACAGCGATCGCCATGCCTCTTTTGGTGGTGCTTCTTTCCGTTTTGGCAGGAGGAGAATGGAAGCTTAATTCGTTCAGTCCTGATGTGACATGGGCTGTTGTGGCAGGTGCGATTGTCTTTTATGGAATGGCAACCGGAATCGCAGAGGAAATCCTTTTTCGCGGTCTGGTCATGGGGTGTCTCGAGAAAAAGTTTGGCATCAGAATAGCGGTTATTATTCCATCTGTCCTTTTCGGTCTGGTTCATATGATTGGCAGAAAGATGGATTTTTGGAGTATTCTGCAGCTGATTTTTGCAGGCAGTATAGTAGGTATTTTGTTTTCTCTGGTTGCGTATGAAAGCAAATCTGTTTGGAACAGCGCGATCATACACGGCTGTTGGAACATGACAATTATCGGTGGGATTTTACATATTGGGAAAGAGGCAGACAGCGCGTCAATCGTAAATTTTATTTTTGAAAATAAGTCATTTTTGCTTTCCGGCGGGGATTTTGGAGTGGAAGCGTCTGTGATATCCATTGCAGTATATTTGAGCTTTAGCGTACTGGCTTTGATTTTCATAAGGAAAAACAAAACATTTTATTTATGAAGTATCTGTTCATAAGCGGTTTACGTTCACCAGAAAATCGGGTAAAACCCAAATAAGAGATGAAACGATGTTAATACGAAAAATGGGATGACAGGATATAGCTGTCTGTGCGGGGGATAATATGAGAAAAATAGTGTTTGCGTTATCCGGTTTGTTGCTTCTGATCGTTTTGAGCGGATTTCTTGCAGCGCCTGCGGTAACCGGAAGTATGAAAAACAGCAACTATATATTTTCGGATATTTCAGAGTCAGATGCTTTTGAACAACTGTTGGAAGAAAAGGAGATTCCCTTTGAAAAATTGTCTTCTAACAGCTTTTCTGTGAAATCCAAGTGGAAAGCGGAAACGGATATGATATACGAAAATATGATGAAATCGGCAGAGGAGCGTATGAAAATACGATAAAAAAACAGCGCGGATATTATCAGAAGCCGCATGTGCCGGAAGGGAAAATCAGACAGATGAAAAAAATATAAGGATGGAAAGTCTTGTATTTTTATAAAAACGGGTGTATAATGTCACCCAAAACAAATACAGGGGAGCTTGTATTGGCAGGCTGAGAGGAAGTAATCGAACTTCGACCCTATAACCTGATGCGGATAATGCCGCCGTAGGAAGTCATTTTAGAACGGTTTTTTACAGGAGGCATCGTGAATGGTGTCTCCTGTTTTTGTTATCATCTTTGAAAGGGGGAAACGAGTTCCACTTATGTGGCGGACTGAGGGGGAGCGCCCTGAGTTTTGTACAGCAGCGATGGGAAGCCGTGTTCCGGCGTGAGAGGATGCCAGTGAGCATCGACCGAACTTCCATGCAGTTTTTATAGGATAACTGCGCAAATTTTTGGAAGCGTTGCTGATGACAGCCGTTTCCTGAACAATTCAAAGGAGAAATGAAATATGACAAAAACGAACACGAAAAAATTGGCGGTTGCCGGTATTTTCTGTACTGCTGCCGTTGTGGGAAGCCTGTTTTCCTTTCCGGTTTTCGGAAGCAAATGCGCCCCGGTCCAGCACATGGTCAACATACTGTGTGCGGTGCTGTTGGGGCCAGGATATGGCGTTGGAGCGGCATTTGCGGCATCATTGATCCGCAATCTGCTTGGTCTTGGAAGTCTGATGGCTTTTCCGGGCAGTATGTTTGGCGCATTGGTCTGTGGTCTGGTCTACTGCAAAACGAAAAATATTTTTGCCACACTGCTTGGCGAAGTCTTTGGCACTGCGATCCTTGGCGGTCTGAGCGCTTATCCCATTGCTGTTTTCTTCATGGGACAAAGTGCAGCCGGGCTTGCCTTTTATGCCTACATCATTCCGTTTTTGATCTCTACCGCAGGTGGCGCCATAATCTCTGCTGTTTTGATCTACAGTTTGAAGAAGGCCGGGATTCTGCATACGATGCAGGAATCTCTGGCCCGATAAGGAGGACGAACGATGTTTCAGAAGATGTTTGAAAATGTGAGAACCAAAAACCCGCTCATCCACAACATTACCAACTATGTGACGGTCAATGACTGTGCCAATATTACGATTGCCTGCGGCGCGGCGCCGATCATGGCGGATGATCCGGAGGAAGTGGAGGAGATTACCTCACTCTGCGCAGGCTTGAACATTAATATCGGTACACTGAACAGCCGAACGATCACAGCCATGCTGCTGGCAGGAAAGCGGGCAAATGAACAGAATCATCCGGTTGTGCTGGACCCTGTTGGAGCCGGTGCGTCAAGGCTCAGAACCGACACCGCCATGCAGCTTCTCGAAAAAGTGAAATTTTCAGTCATTCGAGGCAACATTTCAGAGATCAAAACACTTGCATCCGGAAGCGGAACGACGAAAGGTGTGGATGCGGCTGTCTCAGACAAAGTAACAAAAGAAAATCTGAAGGAAGCGGTCGCTTTTATCAAAGCCTTTGCCGGGAAAACAGGAGCCGTGATTGCGGTGACCGGTGCGATCGATATTGTCACCGACGGGGAAAAAGCTTATTGCATCTATAACGGACATCCCATGATGTCCTCCATTTCCGGAACAGGGTGTCAGCTTTCTGCCATGACAGCCGCTTTTGTGGCGGCAAACCCGGACCATCCTTTGGAAGCTGCGGCTGCCGCTGTTTCCGCGATGGGCTATGCCGGCGAAGTTGCACACAGCAGGCTTACCGGGATGGACGGAAATGCTGCTTACAGGAATTACATCATGGATGCGATTTACAATATGACCCCGGAGATGCTGGAGAAAGGCGCGAAATATGAAGTGCGATAAAAAAGCAATGCTGCTCTATGCAGTGACGGACAGAGCATGGGCAGGAAGACAATCTCTGTACGAACAGGTGGAAGCCGCTTTGAAGGGCGGCGCGACCTGCGTGCAGCTGAGAGAAAAGGAACTGGCGGAAGAAGACTTTCTTGCAGAAGCAGTCAAGATCCGTGCGTTGTGCAAAGCATATGGCGTTCCGTTTTTTATCAACGACAACGTGGAAATCGCCATCAAATGCAACGCAGACGGCATTCACGTTGGGCAGGAGGATATGCAGGCTGCGCAGGTGCGTCAGAGAGTCGGCAGCGGCATGATGATCGGCGTGTCGGTCCATTCTGTTGAAGAGGCTTTGGAAGCGGTCAGAAACGGTGCGGACTGCCTTGGTGTTGGCGCGGTGTTTTCCACTTCCACCAAGACGGATGTAAGGGTTTTGCCAAAGGAAACCCTTCGTGATATTTGCGCTGCGGTAGATATTCCGGTGGTTGCGATCGGAGGGATCAGCAAAAACAATATATCACAGCTTGCCGGCACCGGTGTTGATGGTGTTGCGTTGGTCAGCGCGATCTTTGCTGCGGATGATATTGAAGAGGAATGCCGTCTGCTGCGCCGGCTGTCGGAAGAAATGGTGAAGGCATGAAGATAAAATATGCGGTTTTTGATTTTGACGGAACACTGTTTGATTCCATGTTCATCTGGGATACTGCCGGCGAGACCTATCTTCGTTCTCTGGGAAAAGATCCGAAGCCGTCCATGCGTGAAGATATCAGCACGCTGAGCCTTTACCAGTCTGCCTGTTATTTTCAGAGAGAATATGGTCTTCCTTTTTCTGCGGATGAAATCGTGGCAGGGATTAACAAGACCATCGCGCATTTTTATGCGCATGAGATTTTGCCGAAATCCGGAGTGGTTGATTTTCTGGAGCAGATGAAAAGGGCCGGAATTTCCATGTGCATTGCGACGGCCACGGACCGATGCCAGATCGAGGCTGCTCTTAACCGATGCAAAATGGGACATTATTTTGATGCGGTTTTCACCTGCGGCGAAGCAGGGCACGGCAAAGACGAGCCCGTTATTTTCCGAAAAGCAATGGCGCATTTTGGCGCTGACCGCAGCGAAACCGTTGTTTTTGAGGATGCGCTCCATGCTGTGAGGACTGCTAAAGCAGATGGTTTTTTGGTTGCGGCGGTATTTGATGAGAGTGAAAAGCGGCAAAAGGAAATCCGCAGGTTATCGGATTGTTATATTTCGGATTTTGAACATACAGAAACTTTCTGGGAGTTTGCTTCGGCGAAATAAGCCGACAGCTTCAAGCGGCACATTGGGGGCACCACCTTGCTGCCGCTATAAAAAACGATGCTGAAAGGAGAAAAAGAAATGAAAATGAAAACAGCATTGACCATTGCAGGAAGTGACTGCAGTGGAGGCGCCGGTATTCAGGCTGATCTGAAAACGATGACGATGAATGGTGTTTATGCCATGAGTGTAATCACAGCACTTACGGCGCAGAACACGACCGGCGTAAGAGCAATTCAGGAATCCACACCGGAGTTTTTGAAACAGCAGCTGGATGCGGTATTTGAGGATATCTATCCCGATGCTGTAAAAATCGGAATGGCAGCGTCAAGCAGTTTGATCCATGTGATCGCGGAACGATTGCATTTCTACGGAGCAAAAAATGTGGTCGTTGATCCTGTCATGGCGGCGACCTCCGGTTCTGCGCTGATGGAAAATGACGCCGTACAAACCCTTATTGAGGAACTGCTGCCGATTGCAGCTCTTGTAACCCCCAATATCCCGGAAGCCCAGATCCTTTCCGGGCTGGTCATTGAGAACAAAGAGAATATGGCCGCAGCTGCGAAGAAGATTGGTGACAGCTGTCATTGTGCTGTTTTGCTCAAAGGCGGTCACAGGATCAACGATGCCAACGATCTGCTTTATGCAGAGGGAGAAATGGTGTGGTTTGAGGGAAAACGCATCAACAATCCAAATACCCACGGAACGGGCTGTACGCTGTCCAGCGCGATCGCATCTAATCTTGCCAAAGGCGTCGGGCTTGTACCGGCGGTACAAATGGCAAAGGATTATATTTCGGAGGCGTTGGCTGCCATGCTGGATTTGGGAAAGGGTTCCGGCCCGATGCAGCACAATTTTGCCCTGAACAATCTTTTTACGGAAGAAAAAAATCAGTCTGAAAGGAAAAAAGAACTATGAGAAATTATACAACCCAGATGGATGCCGCAAGACAAGGCATCATTACTCCGGAAATGAAGGCGGTTGCCAAGAAAGAATACAGAACTGCAGAAGAAATTCGTGACCTGGTTGCGAAAGGCCAGGTTGCCATCTGCGCAAATAAGCTGCATACCTGTATCGACCCCAA
>QFCE01002609.1_pt1 | contig 48758 bp, 37 predicted proteins | sample 5346091 | NCBI WGS metagenome assembly QFCE01 (sample SAMN09062252, study PRJNA434731) | Human gut metagenome, whole genome shotgun sequencing project. | isolation source: stool timepoint A chromium assembly | host: Homo sapiens | collected 2015 | reverse complement strand
CTTGCGGTCATCCTCCGGATGTTCCGGCGGTCCGACCATCACGCGGGCCTCCGTGGCCGGCACGATCTTGGCCGTCGCCACCGTCGAATCATCGCCCGGCTGGCCCTGATACAGATCGTTGACGCAGGCCAATAAAATCCGCGTAACCTCGCGGGCCGGATCGGTTGAACGGCAATATTCCGTCAAATGCTTTTCCACATCGGCATGATCCCAGCCGAAGTTCAGAAACGTCCCGACCCCGGCATGGATGATTCCGTCGGAGAACACGACGATGAAATCGTTCGGCTCTACCTGGAAGCTGCTTTCCCGGATCCGCCGCTGCCCGATCACGCGCGTTGTCCGCTGCAATTCAATGCAGTTTCCCCTGCGCATAATCACGGCGGCGGGATTATCGAATTCAATCAGATGCGCCGTGCCGTCGTAATAAATCTGAACGATCGTAAACGTGGAATACGCGATGCCGCGCTCCTGACACTGCGGCAGCGTCGCGGTGATTGTATCGACCGCTTCCTGCAGCGTCGCGCCTTCCGCCATCATCTCGCAGATGATCGTGCTGGTCAGCGTGGACAGAATGTTCGCTTTGACTCCGCTGCCCAGACCGTCGGCCAGCACCAGGATGCAGAACTGGTCGCAGTAGCGGATCGCCACCTTATCGCCGCACAGTTCCTCATTCTTTTTGATCAGCGAGGAAAACGACGTTTCAACATGGATTTTTTCCTCAATCATCTTCATCCATCGCTTTCATCAGCCGTGTTAAGGCGACTTTGGATTTCGCCGTCGTTTCGCCTAATAGACTGGCAATTTCCTGAACGACGCGCATCTGATCGTCGATGACGGTCTGCGCGACCTCCGCCGTTTTCATCTGCATCTGGCGGATGACCTTTTCCTTGGTTTCCTCCACCGTCAGATCCATTAAGATCAAGATCACATAGCGGTGGTCTTCAATCGAGATCATCGCATGGTTTAAGATTTTATGATATTGCGGATATTCGCAGCGGTAATACTGGACGCCGACGAAATCCTGAAGCAGCTCATGCAGTCCCTGATCCGGCAGGATCGACTCAACCGGCATGCCGATGGGATCTATTTCCTGCAGGTTCATCATATTCAGCGCCGCCGGATTGATCTCGCGCACGCAGTTATGCTCGTCCAAAACAAGAATTCCGTTCGGTGTATTTTCGATGATCAGGTTGGAAATCGACTGCGCGTGCTCGAGCGCGTAAGGCAGGCAGAGCTTCGGATCCGCTTTGCCTTCCAGCACCGCGATCGCTTTGGCGCGGCAGCTTTCATAACCGCAGGCGCCGCAGTCCAGCTCCTTTTCCTTCGACGTCTTGCCCATCAAAAATAACATGTCCTTAATTTCTTCTTCGGTGTGCGATGTGCGTTCAACCGGATCGGCCTGCCACGCTGCGCGCAGATTCGCGGGCAGCTCAGCTTGACGCACCTGATCCTGCGGATCCATGTTGCGCCGGATCGCGCTGCGGGCCCTCCATTCGCTGTGATCGACATGGCATAACAACGGGCCGCCCAGACAGGACTGTTCGCAAGCTGACAGCTCAAAGAAATAGCCTTCCATGTGGCCCTGGGCGATTGACTTCAGCGCATCCTTGACGCGGTCCATGCCCTCCGCACTGACCCGCTCATACACCTCGTCCGAGCTGCTTAAGGTGCGGATCACACCGCCGGGAGTCGGATACATCCGCACCGTGCTGGTCTTCATCGTTTCCCACCGGATTTCCTCCGCTTGTTCCTCAGGCTCATCCACCGGCGCTTCTTTCAGCCAGGCGGAAAGATCCGGCATCGTCAGCACGGCGTCGACCGCGCCCGCAAAGCGTGGATCGGCGGCTTCCTTCTGCTTCGCAATACACGGCGTCAGAAACACCGTCTTCACGCCTGGATAGCGTTCTTTTAAATCATAGCCGTGCGCGATCATCGGCGACACGACCGGCGCGAGCTGATCGATCAGTTCCGGAAAGTTTTTCTCCACATAGGTGACGACGGCCGGACAACACGTCGACAGGATGTTTTTCATCCGATGTTCCTCGATCAGCTTCATATACGCCTGGGAAACCAACCGCGCGCCGACCGCGGTTTCTTCGACCACCTGAAACCCGATCGCTTTCAGCTGCCGCTTCAGCCGCGGATAATCCGGCCAGACCGAAGCAAACGAGGGGGCGATGCTTAACGCCAGCGGCTGCCCCTGGGCAATCCATGTGCGGACCTGATCGCCGTCGCTGTGAACCTTTTTCGCGCTGTGCGGACAGATCGCGTAGCACTTGCCGCACAGGATACACTCGTCTTCAAGAATCGTAGGCTGATGATTCTGATATGTCATCGCCTTGGTGGGACAGACGCGCACGCAGCGCAGGCAGTTGCGGCAGTTCGCCTCGGACAGCTGGATGTAGCTCATGCCAGAGCCGCCGTAATTTCCTGCTCGAGCACTTCTCTGACGTTATGCAGACCGACGCCCAGCAGCTGCTTGCCATTCACGCGCAAGCCCAGGCCCTGAGTGCAGACCTGCATACAGAAAGCCCCTTTGACATTCACCTGGTCTTCCCAGCCTTTTTCTTTGATCAATTCCTGCAGAATCGTGACGACTTCGTTGCTGCCCTTAACGTAACAGGCGCTTCCAATACAAACTTCAACAGTGACCATGTCGATTCTCCTTTTCCCTTATTTTCGATGCATCGGCACGCCGGTAAAATCAAAGCTTTCCACCGATTCCTCAATCGTTTTCTGATTGCCGATATTTTCTTTCGCCATCCGGCCTTTCGCGACCATCGGCGGTTCGATGACCGCCGGACCGGCGATGCAGCCGCCCGGGCAGGCCATGCCTTCCAGAATGTTGCCGGTAAACTTGCCGAACTTCATCAACGTCAGCTGCTTCTTGCATTCCATGCAGCCGTCGGCGTAGACGCCCACCGGCGCGGCCATCGCTTTTTCCTTTGCGACCTGCGCGACCGCCTTGCCGACGCCGCCGCCCTGGGCGAAGTTGCGGCCGAAGATCGACGGATAGTCTTCCTCTTTCGCTTCGACTTCCGCCGGATTGATGTGCTTGGCGATCATCATCGCCGCGACTTCCTCAAACGTCAGGACATAATCGACAGCCGTGAAGGATTCCATCGCTTCCTGCTTTTTCGCCAGGCACGGACCGATAAAGATCACGCCGTGATCCGGATGGTCTTTTTTCAGCTTGCGGGCCAGCGCCATCATCGGCGATACGACGGTCGACATATTATTTTCATAAATCTGCGGGAAGTGCATCTTCGCCAGATTGACAAAGGCCGGGCAGCAGGAGGTGGTCATCGGCACGCCGGCTTCCATCTTTTCCGCCAGCTCCGCCTGTTCTTCCCACGCGACGGCGTCCGCCCCCAGCGCGACTTCGTAAACTTTTTCAAACCCGAGCAGCTCGATGCTTTTCTTAATCTGCGGCAGGGTGGCGCTGTCAAACTGACCCTGGATCGCCGGAGCGACGATCGCGTACATCGGCGTTCCCATTTTTAACAGACTGACAACCGGCACGATCCACGACATATCCTCAATTGCGCCGAACGGGCAGGCGGCCTGACAAGCGCCGCAGTTAATACACTTCGTTTCGTCAATCTGGGCAATGCCGTTTTCATCCCAGCGAATCGCATCAACCGGGCAATGCTGCGAACACGGCCGCTCGGTCACGACAATCGCGTTGTACGGACAGCTGCGGGCGCAGGCGCCGCATTCCTTGCATTTTGTATAATCGATCTGAGCGCGGTGCAGTCCCATGCTGATCGCGTCAAACTTACAGGAAGCCAGACATGCCTTTGCCATACACTTGCGGCAGTTGTCGGTGATCTGAATTTTGCGGATCGTACAACCGTCGCACGCCGCGTCGATCACCTGAACGATTTGACGCGGATTGTACGCCGCGCCCTCGTCCGCCATTTTCCCGCACGCTAAACGTGTCCGCTGCCGCAGGATTTCCCGTTCCTTATATACGCAGCAGCGGAATTCCGCCTTGCGCCCCGGGATCAGTTTGCGGCTGATCGCGGCCGCGCTGTCATCGGTCAATTTACCCTCATAAGCCAGCTGTGAAATTTCCTTGAGCACATCGAATTTGAACTGACGTGCTTCGTGATTGAACATGGACATCGTTTTCTCCTCCATTGCTAACGAATTCACATTACCATAGATAGCGATGATTTTCAATTCTGAAAACCTAACTTTATTATCGCATATTCCGGATACGCTTTCAAAATAATTGTAAGCTTATTTAACGATCGTTAAGTTTACTATTTCCTGGGAAATGGCCGATTAAAACATCCCCTTCCTGTAATTAATTTCCAGCAGCGCACTTTTCCAGTTTCTCCGCATTCTTTGTGTGAACAGTCCTGCAGGGAAGCCGACCGTTTTGTTATTTTCCGCCATACTGCGGCTGTTTGATAAAATGGATGACACGAAAAAAGAACCCGCATTTTTTGCAGGTTCTTCATCTATATCGTTAATCTTATTTATACCGATGAACCGCAGCGGCTGTTTTCCAACATTTCCGCAACTCTCTCTATGACATCAATTCGATTCCACTGCTGAAACCAAACCGTTCTCATTTCTTCCTCGCGTTTACCCTTAATCCTCACAAAATGGCTGTTTATCTGTTCGATGGCTGTTTTGTAAATTTTCAGCAAAATGGGAAGTTGTAAGAAGCATCACACGGATCTGCGATTCATCGCACAACGCCTGCTATCAGCGGCGGTTTCCTCTCTGTCCAGGTTCCATTCACTTTAACCTCCTTAGAATAAACACCTTCGTTTATCCTGAAAGCTTCGCTCCTCTTTCTTTACCAGCCTTGATGGATAATTAAGAAACTAGGTTCTTTCCTTAACGGACTCTACCGTTTTGATCGGCTGTCTGAGGGATCGGCTTCCTCTGTTTGAAGATCTCTTTCCTTATCTTCACCCTCATTATAATCAGAGTTTTCAAAAAAGTAAGCCCTTTCATTCAAAATTTTTTCGTGCTATAATAAAACTGTTGAGGGTTGTCGTTTCAGGACAACCCTCTTTTTCTGTTTTCAACATTCTGATCTTCTTCTTTTTCCCATTGCAGCTCCATGCCGCCCTGCGACCAGAAGCTTTCATGAACCTTCACGCCGTGGTGCAGCAGCGTTACATGGGCCTGACCGCTGAGGCTTTCCTGGATCCGGCCCTGCATCCGGCCTTGGCGCGGCGAGGCCAGCGAACAGGCCGGCCCGCATTCCAGACGAATCCGGATCTGCCATCCGCCCTGATGAAACCGCAGCTTCGCCCAGCCGGAACCATCTTCAAACTGACGGCAGCGCAGCGATTCCAGGCGGCAGCCGGTATACGTCGCGAAGCGGTGCAGCTGATCGCGCAGCTTTACGACAAAGAGACAGCCGTTGAACGTCAGCGGGCCTAACGGAATGCTGGCCAGCGACAGGAAGAAGCATGAATCCGCAACGCCGCATTGATTTGACTGAAACCACAGATACCGCTGCGGAAACGAGGTGCCGCGGTCCTTTTCCAAATAGCCCACTCCCGCTACGGGAAGCGCGCGTCCGTTGGCGATGACAACGCCTTCCATGCGGTGATGCAGGCTGATGACGCCGTGCACGCACTCCATCTTCTTTAAATAAGCAAACGGCCCCATAATCGTCGGGGCATACCGGGAAAACGGCAGCGGTGTCAATCCGCTCAGCCGCAGCCGGACTTTCAGCTCCGGCAGCTCCAGTTTCACGCGCGTCAGCGAGAATTCGTTACTGCCCAGCGTCAGATGAAACGGCGACTGCCGCACCACGACGTCCGGCCAGCCAAACTCCGCCCATTGAGAGCGGTTTGTCAGCGTGTCGGTTGTCTGGATAAAAAACGGCGCGGCTGAATTCTGCGGGCTGAAGCCGACGATCACCGCCACCGAGCACCGCGGGTCGCACAGCCGGAAATACCAGCCTTCAAAATAATCTTTCGTTTCACCAAGGGAATGCAGCCCCATTTCTTCTTTACGGATTTGTATCGCCCGCATCCAATCACCTGCTTTCCCTTGCAGTATTTCCCACTGACGCCCAACTTAATCCTTTCCTGTTCTAGAAATGAAAAACATGCTCCCTTTGCGGACGCCAAAGAAAAGACGGAACGGATTCCGTCTGGGAACTGATTTAAGGCAGGATCGATCCGATGAGCGGCTCCAGCTGCGACGCCGGCATCGGTTTCGCGAAATGAAAGCCCTGATACAACGTGATCGGATAGGCTTCCAGCAGCTTCAGAATGCGGGCGTTTTCCACGCCTTCCGCCACCAGACGGATGTTCAGCTTTCGGCACAGCGATACAACGCTTTCAATGATCGCCAGATCCACCTGATTTTGTTCGGTTAAATCGCGGATAAACGACTGATCGATCTTCACTGAATCAGCCGGCAGATTGCGGATCAGAAGCAGCGTGGAATAAGCAATGCCGAAATCGTCAAGCGACAGATTGAAGCCGAACGTGCGCAGGCGCGCAAATTCCCGGGCCAGCCCGTCAAAATCCTCGACCTGGCAGCTTTCCGTCAGTTCGATCGCAATTTGGCGCGGATTGATTTTTAGCCGTTTGGCTTCCGCGATCAAAAAGTCACTGAAGCCGGGATCCTTAAACTGCAGATAGGAAACATTGAACCCGGTGATAAAATCCGGGCTTTTCTGCTGCCAAACGCGGGCCTGGGCAAACACCTCGCGGACGATCCAGCGGCCGACGGGCAAAATTTCCCCGGTGTTTTCCAACAGCCGGATCATCTCCCCGACATCCGGATCCGCCTTCCAGCGCAGCAGCGCTTCGCAGCAGACCACGCGGTGATCATGATCGACTAACGGCTGATAGACCAGTGAAAACCCTTCGCAGTCATGGTTGACCGAGCGGACCAACGTTTGCTTCAGGCCGCTTAAGCGGCGGTATTCCCGCGAAACCTCCAAGCTGAAAAAGACCAGCTGCGAACGGCGGTGCGCCTTCCCATGCGCCAGAGAATGCTCCAGCTTGCTGATAACGGCTTCCTGTGTCGTTCCATCCTGCGGCGTGCAGACCGCGCCGCCGGTGATTTCCAGGCTGACCTGCCGGCTGCCCAGTGCCTTGGCCGCCTGCGCCAGCGACTGAAACAGCTGCTGTGCCTGGCGGCAGGTGCCGCCCGGGATAAAGATCGCGAATTCATCGCCTTCAAACCGGTACAGCGCCGCGGTCTGCGGGCAAATCCGGCGCAGCTGTACGGCGAAATCCGCGAGAATCTCATCCCCGCCGTGATATCCATAATTATTGATGACTTCCCGGAAGCCGTCGAAGCCCACGACCATCACGACGCCGTGAGCGCAGGCAAAATCCAAAGCGGCGAACTCCCGCATCGTTGGCAAGCCGGTCAGCGGATCAATTTTATTGCGCGCGTCCAGGCGCGTCATCATGCCGGCGAACAGCCACGGTTCGCCTTGTTCGTTTTTCATCATCGTGCCGCGGCATTCCAGCCACACATAATCGCCCGCCTGACTGCGCGCCCGGTATTCGCAGCTGTGATGCGTTTTCACTCCGGTAAAAACATCCTGGATGTCCTTCAGGTAGCGGCCGCGGTCATCCGGATGGATTTTCGCCATCCACAGCTCGGCGGCGTTTTCCATATATTCGCCCGGCAGGCCGAAAAAGGTGACGGCATTCTTCGACCAGTGCGATAAATCCTGCTTGACGTCGCAGACATAGATATAAACCTGTTCAGAGGCCTCGGAAAAAGCGGTGAACAGGGCGTTGTCCAAAATCGTAGGCATCCGTTTTCCCCTTTCGTATCCTTTTCTATTTTAGGGAATTCCTGCCAAATTTCAAATTGATTACCTAAACGGATCGTTTTCCTACTTAAATCAGCGTCAAATACAGCCCAGATGCGCCAATGCCCGGGCAATGCCGTCCTGATCGGACGAAGTCGTCACATAGTCGGCCAGCGCTTTGACTTCCTCCACCGCGTTGCCCATCGCCACCGCGGTGCCGGCCAGCTTCAACATTTCCACATCGTTGTAATTATCCCCAAACGCCGCGACTTCCCCGCGCGCAATCCCCAGCTGATCGATCAGCTCCTGCAAGCCGACCGCCTTGTTCATGCCGCGGGCCACGACGTCATAGCCATCGGCGGAATAGCGCAGAAACGCCAGTTCCGGATCGTCACGGAAGACTTCCTCGACTTTCTCGGGATCGGCATGCACGCTCGCGCTTTGCGGCAGAGCGGTCTGATGCCGGTCCTGCGCCGGACAGTCGATAAACGGTTCCGGTCCGATATCCGATTCTTTCTGCGGCTGCAGCCAGTCAATCTTCTCCGGATATTGATAGATGTAGCAATGATCGAGAAACTTCCAGGCCAGCCCGGCCTGATGCGAACGACAGAAAGCGTTGACACGCTCCACCTGCGCCAAAGATAAATCATGATGCGCCAGAATCCGCCCCCGGCCGTCAGCGACCACCGCGCCGTTAACCGCCAGGATATAATCCGGTTCTAACGCGTTCAGCGCCGCACCTAAGCCATAATGCGTCCGTCCGGTCGCGATCACAAAAATCAATCCGCTGCGCTTGGCCTTCGCAATCGCTTCCTGGCACGAACGCGGAATTTCATGGCGGTTTAAATCATACAACGTCCCGTCGACGTCAAAGACCAACATTTTTATCATGAACGAATCACTCCTGGCCTTATTGTACCAGAATTCAGTCGTTCCGCATGCTCTTTTTCCTGCTTGATCCAGAAAAAAACATCTTCTCAGAGCTGACCAGGGCTGAGAAAATGTTTTGTCAGTGAATCAAGGCTGCGTTTAAGCTTCATCCTTCGCGTAACACAGCGCGGCATAGTCCTCCTCCGGAACCGGCCGGGAGAAATAGTAGCCCTGGATGTAGCGCGTGTCGATGGATTTCAGGAAATCAACCTGAGCCTGAGTTTCCACGCCTTCGACGATTACCGGGATGTTCAGCGAATGCGATAAGTTGACGATCGACGCGATCACCGCGCCGGAACGCTCGGCATTGTTTTCATCCGAACTGATAAAGCCCATATCCAGCTTGATGATATCCACCGGCGCATCCTTAAACATGTTCAGCGAGGAATAACCGGCTCCGAAATCGTCCATCAGCACGGTAAAGCCGGCCTGCTGGAGCTGCCGGATCACCGCGTAAATTTGCTCGGTGTCCTCCGCGCAGGCGGTTTCTGTAATTTCCAGCTGCAGATCTCCGGGTCTCAATTCATATTTGGCGATCAGATCGGTAAACAGCGCGACCAGATTGGCGCGGTAGAAATTATACTTCGACACATTGACCGACACCGGCGGAACTTGCTCATGGAGCCGGTGCTGACGCTGCAGGAACTGACATGTCTTTTCCCAGACATAATAGTCCAGCTGCATGATCAGTCCGTTTTCTTCCAGCACGCCGACAAACTGTCCCGGGCCCAGCAGTCCCCGGACCGGATGCTGCCAGCGCACCAGCGCTTCCCCGCCGATTACGCGCTGTGCGACGATATCATATTTTGCCTGAATGTAGATGATGATTTCTCCGCGGTCCATCGCGCCCTCGATTTCATCCAGAACCTGCTGCTCGCGGATAATCCGCTGGCGCTGCTGATCCGTGTAGAATCCCACTTCGCTGAACATCGGATCCGTTCGATTCTTGGCCGCCAGCGCCGCCCGGTCCTGCATCAGCTTCATCGGCAGCGATCGGTCGGTAATCGGATACACGCCATATTCCAGCGACAGATTCAAATCGCTGGCATAGTCTTTCAGAATATCCTCACGGCCGTTGGCCTGATACGCTTCGCACGGCGTCATCAACATGAAGTGATCCGCCGTGATCCGGCACGCCAACGAGCCGGGATAACGCCCGCAGTAATCCTGCAGCCGGCTGCCGATATGACTTAACAGCTGATCGGCCTGTTCTACCCCCAGCAGCTCATTGACGATCTTAAACCGCCGGATATTGATATAGATCAAATAATACGGCGGCGGATCCTGCGCCAGGATCGCCTGCGCTTTCTCCGTAAACGTATCCTCGTTGTACAGTCCGCTGATCCGATCCATTTCCGCCTTGTGCCGGAACATTTCGGTGCGCCGCCGCTGAATTTGTTCCTCGGTCTGCTTGCGGCTGCGGTAGATCAGCAGCGTGACGCCCAGAATCAGCGCCAGGGCTAAGGACGCGACCAGATAAGAATTTGCTTTCAGCCAATCTGTCCATGAGGGCTGATAATGCAGTCCCAGCGTGGAATCATAAATAACCTGGTTAATTTCCTTCTGCGACAGACTGGCAATCGTCTTGTTTAAAATCGCCATCAGCACCGGATCAAGATCAGCGCTGGCCGCAAAACAGGGCTGCAGCGACGGGAATTCCAGCGGATAATTATCCTGCAGATCGCTGATGCCTGGTTTCCAGCTGTAATAATTCAGCGTATAGGAATCGCACACGGTCGCCGCGGCTTTGTGATCGGCCACCGCCAGCAGGCACTGAACCAGCGTATCGGCATACAGAATCTGACCCGAAGGCATCTGACTTAAAAACTCGCTGTTGACGGCTGTGTTGTCGGTTACGATCAGGCTGAATTCTTCATTGCCAGCCGTACTGAACTCCTCCGGATTGACGACGACCATCAAATCCAGCTGCAGCAGCGGGTCGCTGAGCTGTACGGCCGCGTTCTGCGTCATCCGCAGGTTGCGCCGGGTGATGCCGCAATAGAGCGACTGCCGGGGATTCTGATCCAGAAACGCGACATAATCCGCCTGGGGAGCCTGCGGCGTCAGCGCAAACCGCAGACCTGATTTCTTCTCGATCAGCGCTAACAGCTGCGGCCAGATTCCCTTCAGTTTCCCCTTTTCCATATAGGCGAAGGGAACCTGCGAGCCGTCCAGACCGACCGGGATCATCCCGGCTTCCCGGATATACGCGTCTTCCTCGCGGGTGAACAGCGGCTGCACGGAATACTGGCTGTCGCCGTAATATTCATCATATAAATGGGCTTCAAAATAAGGGTCCGCCAAAAGCATTTCCGCCAGCGCTTCATCGATCTGCGTCATCAGATCCGGCCGGGCTGAATTGGTGATGATATAAAACGGCGCCGGTTCCAACTTGAGCACGACCTTCGCTTCGTCATGCAGCGCCAATCCCCCGCTGACAATCAGGTCAACCTGTTGGGATAACAGCGCTTCCATCAGCTGATTTTCCGTTTTATATTCCGTTGCCGGACAGTTCAGGCCATGCTTTTCAGCGTAATCCTGCCAGCTTTGATTTTGATAACTGCCCTGAAGCAGTCCGATGCGCAGCCCGTCCATCGCCGCACTGTCGTCGTAATACACCGACGCGTCTTCCCGCGCGTATACCACCGCCAGCTCGTCGCCGATCGGCTGCTGAGAAAAAAGAAACTGATCCGCCCGTTCCTCGGTGTACTGTGCGGTCATGATCAAATCGATCGAACCTTCGTCTAACTGGCTGAGAATCTGCTGCCAGTCGCCATAAACATATTCGTAGCGCCAGCCGGTAATCCGGCTGATCCGCTCGAGCAGCTCCACGCCGTAGCCTGTATATTTTCCAGCCCCGTCTTCTTCAATAAATCCGGCGTAATCAATATAGCCGACGCGGATCACCGGTGTTTCCGCCCGCACGGAAGCGGTCCTTAAAAACGGGATCATCCCATTCAATCCCAGGCAGAAAATTAACATAAAAATAAGCCTGCGTTTTTTCATACAGCGTGATCTTTCCTTCCTGACAAGCGATCAGGTTCGGCCGCTGCGCTCGTTCCGGCGGTCATGGCCTGGTATTCCTAAATTTTGTTCTATAAAAGGATTATATCATTGATTTGTAAAGAATTGGGAAAGATTACCGTTTTCATGATGTTGATTGCTTTTTCTGCTTCCAAAGTCCTGTTCTGACAGCGATAAACACGGGAAAATCCGTCTTTTATCCAGAATCTTTTCCACACTTCACCTGCGGACTGCGTGAGATATCCGCCAGCCGCTATGCCAAAATCCGAACGATCAGGTCTTTCCACCGCATCTTCGAACAGTTTGCGCGGGGCCAATACACCGGAAAAGGCATGAAAAAAGCGGAGTCCGCCTGACGCTGCCGTCCTGCTCTCCGCTGTGCTCAGCCTTGACGGTCTGAGCTCAAAATCATGTTTGCGATTACGCTGAGCGCTTCGCCGCCGCTGCCCCGGCCTTACGTCCGAAGTGGCAGGTGCCGATAACCGCGGTGCCGCTGCCTGGATAGTACGGGCCAACCCAGCCGCCCGCATTTAAGCCGGCTGCATACAGGCCTTCGATCACCTTGCCGTTAACATCGACGACTTCGCAGTCCGTCGTAATCTTCAATCCGCCTAATGCACCCAGGTTATACGCTGTATTCTTGTACGCGTAGTACGGGCCGCTGATCGGTTCCAGGCCGTCCTTACGGCCAAACGGATCTGTGCCGGCCGCCACGTCGTCGTTCCAGTCCTTCATCGTCCGGACCAAGCCTGCCGCGTCGATCCCCAGCTTACCCGCCAGATCTTCCAGCGTATCCGCCGTGATCACAACTCCGTCGGCGATATCCTTGGCTACGCTTTCCGCCGTCCACGGCGCACCCGGCGCTTCCAGACTGCTCGCGCCGAAAATCATGTAGGTCGGGCCCTGCAGCTGCATTTCCTGCTGATAGATCGCGCGGTAATGATAGGCATACGTCGCATCCTCGCAGACAAACCGCCGGCCGGCCTGATTGACGATAAACGACGGGAATACCGGGTTGCGGTTATCTGTCGCCGCGCCCGTCTTGCCGCAGAAGTCGATTGTACCGCCGCTGACATACGCTGCGCCCAGTTCCATCCCCATGCGGATGCCGTCGCCCGTATCAGAAGCGACGCACAGACAGATCTGCGTCGTATCGTCCCAATACTGCTGCGGATTTAATTCCTTCGCCATCTCTGCGTTCTGATCGACGCCGGCGGCCGCCAGAATGACGCCCTTGTTCGCCTTGATCGTAATCGTCTGGCCGTTCTGTGTCGCTTCCGCGCCGATGACCTTGCCCTTTTCCGTAATCAGATGGGTAACTTCCGTTTCATATTCAACAACCGCACCTAAGCCTTCGGCGACCTTCAAGACCGCCTGAACATAGATTCCGCCGCTGCCGGAAGCGCCGCCGCCCTCATAGACGTGAATCCGGTCTGCCAGCACTTCATCCTTGACATAAGGAACGTGGCAATGGCCGTAAACGCTCGTCCATTTCAAGCCGCACGTGCTGGCCAGCCATTCGATGTCTTCCGGCGCGCCCATCGCCAGATCCTTAACCAGCGCTTCGTCCAGCTGACCTTCGCCTTCCGTCATCCAGCACTCAAAATGCTTTTCCGGCGTATCGTCCTGATACGCGGTGAATTGTTTCTGATAGGTTGTGCCGGCTGCCTGCATAACGCCGCCGGACAGATTGGTTGTCCCTCCGGCAATGCCCGCTTTTTCCAAAACCAGCACCTTCGCTCCAGCCTCCGCGGCCGCAGCGGCCGCACAAACTCCCGTGCCGCCGGCGCCGACGATTAAGACGTCCGTTTCCTTTGTCCAGCTGATCGTGGAGGCCGAAGCCTTCGGCGAATCCTCGCTGCTGCATCCGCCCAGCATCCCGACGGCAGCCAGTCCCAATGTGGAAGCGGCGGCGCCTTTCAGGAAATCCCGGCGGCTGATTGATTTCTTTGCCATGTTTCTTTCCTCCTGTTATTTTGTGATTTTATTATCCATTTCAACGAAAGAAGATTCAAGAAACAGGTCGGCGGTTTTGTTCCTCTTTGTCCGCAAATTCACGATCAATCGTTGAAATATGGCTTAAACCGTTCCGGCAGCGTATCGTGGGAAAGCTGGATCATCTCATCAATCGTCTTATCCATGCCGTTCTCCACCCATTCGCACATCAGCTCGAGATTGCCGTAAATATGTACCCGCAGCATCGCCATCGTATGCCAGTCCTGCACGTCTTCCCCATGGCGCTTCAACGTTTCCGCATACAGGTTCAGGCTGATCTGAAAAATATAGTTGCGCAGCGAGTTGGGATCATGCGAGCGCAGCGCATTCTGAAAGAAAAACAGATTTTCCTGAAACACCTGATAGACGGCACTTACTGAATCATGCCAGCCGCAGCCGTCCAGAAAGGTATTCAGCGTCTTATCAAAAATTTTCTGATAACTCTTGTTGACCAGATCATATTTATCCTGATAGCGCCGGTAAAAGCTGGACCGGCTGACGTGAGCTTGCTTCAACAGATCGTTGACCGTCAGTTTGTCTAACGGCATCCGCCGCATCAGTTCGATCAAAGCGTCGAACAGGCATTGTTCCAGTTCTTCTTCATTTTGATTGATTCCGATCGACATTCCGATTCTCCCCCTTTTAGCGCGGCTTCGCCTCGCTTTGTCTTCTCTATGATAACGAAAGGAGTCCGGCTTGACAATCGCTTTTCCGCACTTTCCGACACCCTTCTCCCGAAAATGCAAAAAACGCCGGTGATCCGGCGTTTCGGCTTTTACAGCTTCAGAATATAATCGGCTTTGCGGGGTTTCGGCTGCGGAGCTTCACCAGCCGGTTTACCCAGCGCCAGCGCGCCGACGCCGCGCAGGTTCTCGCTCAGACCCCATTCTTTTAACAGCGCCTTGCCTTCCTCGCTGTCGAACATCTGACGCTCGCGGTGAATCCAGACGCTGCCCAGCCCCAGCGCATGCGCCGCCTGCATCATCGTGCACAGCACGCAGCTGCCGTCTTCAACCCAGGTGCCGACCGTACTGTCGGCCAGGACCAGAATGATCACCGGCGCGCCATAGTAAGGATCGGTTCCCGGTTTAGCATATTCGGCGTTCATCCGCGTCAGCTGCGCGCGCAGCTGCGGATCCTGAACGGCGATGATCACCGGCGCTTGTTTGCCCTGACCCGTGGGAGCGTAAGTTCCGGTTTTTAAGACAAGATCCAGCAGTTCGGCAGAGGGGGCAGCGGATTGAAACTGGCGGATTGCCCGGCGTGTTTGAAGATCTCTGATCGTCGCTTCTGACATGGCAATGATCCTCCTTTTTCTTTTATTATACCGCAGCCGTCAAGCACCGGAAGGCTGTTGATCCGGGAAATGGGCCAGAAACTCGACAAGCTGCATTTCTGCCAGCGGCCGGGAATAATAGAACCCCTGAATCAGATCGACGCCTTCCGCGCGCACAAATTGATCCTGTTCGATGGTTTCCACGCCTTCCGCCAGCACTTCATAGCCCAGCTCGTGAAAGACCCGGATCAAATATCCGGTCATCGTCGCGCTGCGCGGGTTTTCCACAGCCGATACGACAAGACTGCGGTCCAGCTTCACTGTGCTCAAAGGCATGTGCATGACGGAATCGATATTCGAATAGCCGGTGCCGAAATCATCCATTTCGATCTTTACACCGTGCTCCATCATCGTCCGGGCAAAGCGGATCGTTTCCTCAGGATTTTCCGCAAGGGCTGTTTCCGTAATTTCAATGATGATCTGTTCCGGATCGGTCCGGCACTCGCGCAGTGTTTGCAAGACAGTTTCCGCCAGCTCCGGCTGAACCAGCTGAACGGCTGAAAAATTGACATGCACCGCCGGCAGCGTCATTCCCTGTTCCTGCAGCCGGACGATCATCGTACAGATCTGCCGCAGAATCTGCCAGGTCATCGGAATGATCAGTCCGGTTTCCTCGGCGATCGGAATAAACTCGCCCGGCGACAGCGGCCCCAGAGGGCTTTCAGGAATCCGCATCAATGATTCCACAGCGCTGATCCGTCCGGTCCTCACTTCTAAAATCGGCTGATACACCATGACAAACGCCTGTTCCTGCAGCTTTTGTTTTAAGATTTCAATGATCTCCGTGCGCCGCCGCATCCCTTCGAGCATCGTCTGGTCGCAATAACAGAGCTTCCAATGATGCAGCTTCGCCTGATTAACCGCGTATTCCAGACCGTTGATCAAACCTTCAAGACTTTCCGCGCTGTTGGGATAGGCAGCCAGCCCGATCACCGCATGCAGCCGATAGCTGTATCCGTCGATCTCAAACGGTTTGTTAAAGCGGTCCAGAATGTCCTGTTCAAGCTTTTCCATTTCTTTAGGTGTGCGGTTGCGGATCAGCAGCGCGAATTCATCGCCGGAAAACCGATACAGGGGATAGGGCGCGGCCATCGTTTTCAACGTCGAAGCGATCTGTTTGAGGAAATGATCGCCGGTCCGCTGACCGAAGTGATCGTTGATTTGCTTGAAGTCGCGCAGCGAAATTACCATCACCAAAAACAACGAACGGTTGTTCTGCATCGACAGGCTGATCATTTTCTGGAACTCGACGCGGTTGCCCAGCCCCGTCAGCGGATCCAGAGAAATCTGCTTATTTTGTAAATAGAGATAAATCAGCAGGATCGCCGTCGTCGCTGCCGATCCGCTTAAGATAACGTCGGGAAACAGCTGCTGAACGACGATGACGCTGCAGGCGATCAGCGGAAAAACAAACAAAATTTTATAGATCTGCGGTTCCAGCCAGCGGCGATACCGCCGCACCAGCACGACGGAGATCAAACAATAAAAATAGAAGATCAGATAGGTCGTGAAAATCCACGAGCCGCGCAGATAAACCCCTGCCCGGATCGTGAACAGCATGCCGGTCCAGGGATTGAGCAGAACGAGAACGGCATACAAAACGCCCGGCAGAATACCGAGCCAGAGCGCTCGCCGGCCGCCGGCATGTTCCTCGAAAACCGTCGCCGCCGTGTAGCAATAATAGGCCAGTCCCATTAACGGCGTCGCTAAAAAATAGATTTCCGTTACGCCCCAGCACAGCCAGGAATCAACCCAGTGCGGACTGGCCAGCAGCAGCGTCGAAAGAACGTTGGATACCATCGCCGCAAAGGTCGCCCCCAGGCAGCACTGAAACATCCGGTTTTTCCACGACGGCAGCAGCGTGCCTTTGTGGGCGTACACCAGAATGATCGATAAGAAAACAATGGAGATGCACTCCGCCGCGATATTCCAGGACATACGCTCCCTCTTTTCTCCAAATTAGTTCGTTATTCAATTACTTTCATTATAACCATTTCTGAAAGCAATTACAATTCAAGAGTGATCGCTGCCGATGACAAGCCTGGTTTCAAGTACGTCGATGAAAATCCTCCATTGCTTTAGAAGGAGACTATTTAAAAATTGAACGGCGGAATTTTAAAATAAGAAAATTTTTTGTTCACAGCTTAATACAAAGATATACAGCTAACTCAGCGTAAAAAGCAGAGGTTATTCCTCTGTTTTTTCGTGCCAATAGTAATACGAATCAGAATTATACTCTTCAAGATCATCCAAGCTCATTTCTTCAAGAACAATATAAGCTTTTCTATCCTTCAAAATCAAATAAAAGTCTACACTTTCTGATATGGGCGAATTTTCAGATAACATTGACGGCATAAATTCTCCTTTAGCACTGTAACTATTTTCAGCAATCTCAGTCAATGTCCCTTCATAAATTGATCGATGAAGTCGAACATAAGCTTCTTGATCTTGCTCAGTAAGTAGATCAAGATCGAGGCCCACTCCACAATCCGCAATCCATCGTATGTTCTTTGTATCCAAGTTAATGATGATATCCGTAGGGTAAAATAGAAACTTTTCTTTAATTTGATCTTTAATATTTGATGTTCCTGGAATGAGACTACGATAATCTCTTTCTGAAGTATCCTCCCCGATATTTTGAGTAGGAGCCGGCTCAACTGTAATTGTTGGATCAGCGATAACTTCATTTTCTTTGAATGAACAACTACACAAGAAAACCATGGATAAACTCATCAGCAAAATGTTTTTCATTTTTCCCTCCGTTACCGCATTTTAGATTTAAAATTTCTTCTATTCCTTTCAAGAGTGATCGCTGCCATGATAAGCCTGGGATTGCCGGGCATCCTTCAATAAGTCTACGGCCTTCAGAACCTTTTTCAGATTTTGTAAGTTTCTCTCGGAAACGTCGGTCAAAAAAGGTTTTATCGAATCCGGTTTACCAGCTTTTGTTTTAGAAATTGAAGCTGATCGGGATCACAGTTCTTTTTTTCCAACGGATATCCGTAGTTTTTCTGTGGTTGGATAAAAAGAAATTCCGGATCTTCCAGATATCCGTAACATTCAGCGTATTTCAATCGCTCCCAGCTGTTTTCCGCGCTAACTTCAAACTCATCCTCACTAAAGGAAAAGGTTAGCGTATATCCACCTTTAAGCCTTAGATTTCCATCAATTTCTTCATTCAAAGTTCTTTGACTCACGCTTTTTACAGCCTTCGGAATGAATAATATCAATAGCACAAAAAAGAATCCGCCGAGGAAAAGAACAGACGCGAACCAGCCAATGCTTCCCTGATTCTTAATCAATATGCCAAGCAGAATCAACAGACAGGCTTCCCCTCCGAAAAAAACCTGCAAATTCCGACTTAAAGTTCTGTACACCGTGCGCGTGTTGAGTTTAAAGAATAAACTGAATACATAAGGGCCGACATGAGTCTGAACTTGATTCTGATCCATCATTAATTCCTCCGGCTAGTTTTATCCCCCTGCATGCCTCTTCGGACACAGCCCGGGCTTCTTTAATTTCATTATACCGATAGTTCCCTGAAAAACAATCTGTATTCGTTTATTAAATCCTTGCGCCGCGGCAGAAAAAAACATCCGCAGTAAACGGATGTTTCAAGGATTTATTCTTCTTCCAGCTCTGCCGCGGCCTTGTTCAGCTCACGCATGTGCTGCCGGCGTTCCAAGGCCGTCAGATATTTCTTGCGGATCCGGATATCCGTCGGCGTCAGTTCAACCAGTTCATCGTCGTTGATGAATTCCAGCGCTTCTTCCAGCGACATGATCTTCGGCGGAACCAGCTTCATCGCTTCGTCGTTGCCAGTCGAGCGAACCGCTGTCATCTTCTTGTTTTTCAGCGGATTGACGTCCATGTCCATATTCCGGGCCGACATGCCGATGATCATTCCTTCGTAGACTTCCGTCTGCGGGGAAACGAACAGCTGGCCGCGTTCCTGGATGTTCCACAGCGCATAGGTCATCGCCTTGCCGGTTTCCGTGGAAATCAGCGCGCCGTTAGCCCGCTGCGGGATATCGCCCTTGTAGGCTTCATAACCGGCCAGACGGCGGACCATCGTGCCTTCGCCGCGCGTATCGTTGATGAATTCCGAACGGTAGCCGAGTAAGCCGCGCGTCGGAACCGTGTATAAAATCCGCGTGTAGCTGCCTTCATCCTGGATATCGACCATGATGCCTTTGCGCAGGTTCAGCTTGGAGATGACCGTTCCCGCGTATTCGTTAGGAACGCTGCACACGACTTCCTCGACCGGCTCATACAGCGCACCGTCGACTTTGTGCATAATGACCTCCGGCTTGGAGACCGCGACTTCGTAGCCTTCCCGGCGCATGTTTTCCAGCAGGACCGACAAATGCAGCTCGCCGCGGCCGGAAACCTTGAAGCAGTCAGTCGTATCGGTTTCTTCAACCTTCAGGCCGACGTTGACTTCCAGTTCTTTTTCCAGCCGTTCGCGGATGTTGCGGGAGGTGACGTATTTCCCAGACTGTCCGGCAAACGGTGAAGTGTTGACCATAAAGTTCATCGACAGCGTCGGTTCTTCAATCCGGATCATCGGCAGCGGCCGGATGCTTTCCGGATCACACAGCGTATCGCCGATCGAGATGTCGGCTACGCCGGAGATCATGACGATTTCACCGCACTGCGCTTCCGGCACGGCGATCCGACTTAAGCCCTTATACACGAATACCTGATTGATTTTACGGCGTTCCTGACGGCCGTCCTCGTTGCACAGGATGACCGTGCTGCCCTCTTTCAGCGTGCCTTCATAAACCCGGCCGATGCCTAAACGGCCGATGTAATCGTCGTAAGCCAAGGCGGAAACCTGCATCTGCACCGGTTCTTCCGTGAAATCCGGATAGGCTTCGCAATGCTTTAGGATCGTTTCAAACAACGGGATGATGTCCTCGTTTTCATCATTTGGCTGATAACGCACGATTCCCTGACGGGCGATGCCGTAGAGGATCGGGAAGTCCAGCTGTTCGTCGGTCGCGTTCAGATCGAGGAACAGATCGTAAACCTCGTCGATGACCTGATCGGCCCGTTCGTCCTTCTTGTCGATCTTGTTGATCAAGAGAATCGGGCGCAGGCCGCATTCCAAGCTCTTCTGAAGCACGAAGCGCGTCTGCGGCATCGGTCCTTCGCTGGAATCCACCAGCAGGATGACGGTGTCGACCGTCTTGATGATCCGTTCAACCTCGGAGGAAAAATCCGCGTGGCCCGGAGTATCGACGACATTGATTTTGTAATCCTTGTACGTCACAGAACAGTTCTTGGAGTAAATTGTAATGCCCCGTTCCCGTTCCAGATCGTTGCTGTCCATAACGCAGTCAACCGTTTCCTCGTTATCCCGGAAAACGTGACTCTGATTTAAAAACGCATCCACCAGCGTCGACTTACCGGCGTCGACGTGGGCAATGACCGCGATGTTAATAATCTTCTGATATGCCATAAAAGTACCATTCCTTTACACAGTGATTTATTATAGACGCATTATCATTAAATTACAACAAAAACCGCATAACAAAGCGATAAATCGAAGATTGACAAATTTTGAAAAAAGCAGCGGAGCGACTTTCTCCCCCCTTGTTGAGACCCGGGTTTTCCTCCGTTTGTTTCTTCTGCGGACCATTCCAGACATCTGGCGCCTTGTGAAAACCCATAAGTTTTAAGCAAACGAAAACCGGTCAGTCAGCGACCGGTTCGTTTTCATCTTGAGTCGTTGCGGCAGAATCCGTTTCCATTTCCTGAACCGCTTCCGTTGAAGACGGCAACGTCAGACCGCGGACGTTGAGATTGCGGTTGACCTTGGCATCGTAGGAGCCAGCCCGGACGATTTCCTTCAGGTCGATGCCGGTAGTTTCCTTCATCGACTCAAATAATTTCGCCATGACGGCCGGCACGTTGCTGGACACCCCGTCCAAGCCGCTACCTTCGCCGCCGATAATCGTGATCTTTTCGATCTGGCTTAGCGGTTCGGCAATCTTGCCGGCAACCTCCGGCAGAATCTGGATCAACATTTCCGCCATCGCGGCGTCGTTGTATTTCTGATAGGCCAGCGCTTTCTTTTCCATCGCTTCCGCTTCGGCAATGCCTTTGGCCCGGGCAGCTTCGGCTTCCGCTTCGCCGACCATCTGGATGCCCTGCGCTTCGCGTTCCTTCGTGTACCGTTCCGCGTCAGCCTTGGCTTTCTGGGCTTCCGCTTCCTGCTGGATTTCAAATTTGCGCGCTTCGGCTTCTTTCTGGCGGGCGTACAGCTGGGCGTCGGAACGCTGCTGCTGCGCGTATTTCTCCGCTTCCGCCTGCTTGCGGATCTGCGCGTCCAGCGCTTTTTCCTTGACTTCCGCTTCCTTCTCCTTCAACAGAACCTCGCGTTCCTGTTTGGCGATATTAGCATTGGCCGATGTGATTTCAATCGTTTTGCGCTGGGTTTCCTGTTCGATCTGATACGCGGCGTCGGCTTCGGCCTGTTTGAGATCCGCTTCCTTTTTCAGTTCGGCCTTCTGGATTTCCAGCTCGTTGTTCTTGATCGCGATCTCGCGCTCGGCGTTGATCCGCGCATCGCTGGCCTGCCGGTCCGCCTCGGCCTTCGCCACGGCGATTTCCTTATCCGCTTCGGCTTTGGCAATCGCGGCTTTCTTCTTGATCTGCGAGATATTGTCAATGCCCAGATCGTCGATCACGCCGTTGGAGTCGGAGAAGTTCTGAACGTTGAAGCTGATGATGTCCAGTCCCATTGCCGCCAGGTCCGGCATCGCGTTTTCCTTGACCAGCTCCGCGAATTTCTGACGGTCGCTGACCATTTCCTCTAATTTCATGCGGCCGACAATCTCGCGCATGTTGCCTTCCAGCACTTCGCGCGCGACGCGGGCGATATAGTCCGTATCCTGATTCAGGAAGTTTTCCGCGGCGACGGACAACCGTTCGCTGTCGCTGCTGATCTTGATATTGACGGCGGCGTCGACTTGGATATTGATGTAATCCGCGGTCGGCACGGCAGTAGACGTCTTGACGTCGATCGGAATCAGCTTCAGACTCAGCCGGTCCATCCGTTCAAAGAAAGGAACTTTAATACTGGCCTTGCCGATGATAATTTTCTTCCGCAGGCCGGAAATGATATACGCCGTATCGGGCGGCGCTTTGATGTAGCCGGTCGTCAAAATTACGATGACGAGCACAGCAATGACGAGCACGATGATCAAACTCTGATAAGCCATTACTGCTTCCAACACAAACATCCCTCCTTCACTTGTGGTGGCGCCTTGCTTGCTTTCTGTTGACCGATTCCTCACCTCTTTCCGGCAATTCGCTTCGATAATTTATTTATCTTATTTATCTTATCAAATTGTTGATCTTAGTTTAGCATAGATTCTTTATTTTGTAAATATATTCACAAGATTTTCATTCTGCGTTCCCTTTCAGAATGAATCCAAAAAAAGACAGGAATCGAATCTCCTGTCAGTTCATGAATCAAATCACAGATGCGGACGGCGCTTGCGTTTCTTCCTGGCTGATTTATAGCGGCGCTGTTCCCGCCGGTAGTCGCGGATCAGAATCAGACACAGAATCAAACCCAGCACAACCAGCCCGAAGAAGACGGTATGGGCTTTTACCCACTGCTGAAATTGATGGAAGCCGTAGAGCAGAGCGCTGCGCTGATAACGGCGCGGACTGGTCAGCTCGATCCGAGCTAATTCCTGCGGGGTTTCCGTGTCGGTGCGGGTGATCGTCGCCATGCCTAACCGCTGGCCTTCCTCAATCGGAGCTTGAAGCTCCCCGTCCAGCTGAGTTTCGATCTGCAGCGCAGACAGATCATAGCCGTTGGGCAGATTCAGCACGATGTCGGTCCCGGCCTTCAGCGTCAGCTTGTCGTTGAACAGGACAAACGGAACCTTGGTTTCCAAGAGCGTCTGATCCGCCGTTAAAACCGTTTGCTTGCTGTAATGATCGTAGAAATAATCATAGATATGGTCCGCGTCGAGAATGTGATACGGGGTATTGGATACCGGGGCATGCGCGGTGATCAACATATACCGCGTGCCGTTTTTCTCCGCGATCGAAGCCAGACACAGACCGGCCGGATTGGTATACCCGGTTTTGCCGCCGAGAATCGAATCGTTGTCGATCTTGGCGGGGTCGGTCGACGAGATCTTCGCGAACAGCGTGCTTTCCCACACCAGCCCGCCAGTGTGCAGCGACGGGGTAGCGGTGTAGCGGCGGGTCTGGAAAATCTCGTTAAACGTCGGGTTTTCCAAAGCGTAGCGCATCAGCGTTTCCAGATCACGCAGCGTCGTATAGTGATCGGGATCATGCAGTCCGGATGTATTGACAAAATGCGTTCCCGTCATTCCTAACTCGGCCGCTTTTTCATTCATCAGTCCGACAAACGCCGTTTCGCTGCCGGCTTCTTCCAGTGCCAGCGCCTGCGCGGCATCCGCCCCCGAAGGCAGAAACAGACCGTAAAGCAGATCTTTTACCGATACGGTTTCGCCCTGCTTAAACCCGGCGACCGAAGCGTGCGCCTCCGCCAGTCCGGCGAACACCTCCGGTCCCAGCGTCATCGTGCTGTCCAGCGCCGGGGCGTTTTCAATCGCCACTAACAGCGTCATCATCTTCGTCATGGAAGCGGGATAAATCTGATCCTCGCTGCCTTTGTCAATCATCACCTGGCCGGTGTCCATGTCGACCATGTAGACAAAATCGCTTTTGATCTGCGGGAAATCCGCATCCTCTGCCAAATAAGCAGTCCCGTCCTCAAAGCGCGGCGCATCCTGGCGCACGATTTCCCCGATCTGGGAATCCGCCGTGATCAGCGCGCGGCCAGAGACTTCCGCATGAACCGGCGTCAGTGTCAGACCCAGCGCCAGTAAACTTAATTGAATCATTCTTTTTTTCACGTTGCAAAACTCCTCGCTGAATTCCTTCTTATTATAACAAAAGTCCTGTCGATGTTCCTTGCGATTTTCTTTCATTTTTCTCAATCTGCTTAACTTTTATTCCTTAATGATTACGATTTTCTGATCAAACAAGGCGGAAGAAAGCTTAAACGCGGGTTGTCCGTCTTTTGGTCTTGTATTCCTCCGGTTGATCAGTACTTGACTTCACCGCCAAAAAGAAGCTGGCAGAGTCCATTCTCCGCCAGCCTTCATCAGGGGGTCATGCCGAACTTATTCCAAACGGCGGGCTTGTACGCGGTCGCGGATCACGCTCAGACTGCTTGTGTAGGTGATCAGGAAATAACCGCCGTAGATCAGGGCCAGGAACCCGCCGACAAGCAATACCTGGCTGCCAATATCAATTTTGACCAACGCCACCAGCGACTGAATCACCGCGCTGACGCCGACGATGGAATGCACGATGGCTAATGCCAACGGGAATAGGAAATAAATTGCGATCTGGGTGAACAGCGAGCGGCGGATCATCTTTTCCTCAACGCCGATCTTTCGCAGCAGAGCGTACCGATGCACGTTGTCCGCGGATTCCGACAGCTGCTGCAAAGCCAGGATCGCTGCCGACGCGATCAAGAAGACCAGGCCCAGATAGACTGCGATATATGACAGGATCAGCTTCATTCCGCCGGAAGCTTCGTACATCTCCGCGCGGGTGACGCCGTTGTAGGCGAAACCCGTCTGCTGCCCATAGGCTTTGATCATTTCATTTAGACGCGCATCGCCTTCCTCGGCAGGTACGTTATAGTTCAGATTGAACGACTGACTGGCTGGAATCTTATTGGTGAAAAATGAATCCGGCAGCACGATCGTTAAGAAGTTGCCGTAAGCACTGAAATTCTGAAGCTGTAAGAACAGCGCCGGCTGGCTGACCGTCAGCGTCTTGCCGTCGACCGTCAGTTCGCGGTGTTCCTTGACCGCCTTGAAGATATCCGACTCGGCGGCGTTCATTGAATAGGTGATCAGATATTCATTCTCTGCCAATGCAACTTCCGGCTTCGACTGCATTGTCAGCGCGGCGTTGAGCTGGGACAGCGGCAGGAAATCGATCGCCATTTCCCCGACATCGTGGGACGTGCTGGCCTGCATTGTCGCGATGACGTCCGGGCTGCTGAAATCCTTGATTTTTACGGCCAGATCATACAGATCCAGATCGGCCGCTTCACGGGCCAGACCATCCAGATCCAATCCTTGGCTGCGGAAATCTTCAGTTAAATGGAAGCCCAGCGACTGCGTGTCGTAAACGTACACAGTCGCGTCGTACGGCGAGGTTTTCTCGACATCGCCCGCCAGCACCTGGCCGAAGGACAAACCGGTGCACAAGGCGCCGATTGTCAGCAGCAGCATGATGCAGATGATCGTCATCGACACGAACGCCGAATTGATCCGGCTGTTCAGCTGACGCATGACGAACATATTCAGGTTGCGGTAGTAGAAGCTTTTGCGGCTCTGCACAAATTTCAGCAGAAAGCCGGACAGCGAGAAGAAAAACAGGAAAGTTCCAATCGAACCGAGCACGATCGAAGCGGTGAATTCCAGCGTGAACATCGCAAAGCCGTTGTCCAGGATCAGCGCGTAAGCGCAGCCCAGAATGATCAGACTGGCGATGAACAGCACGACGGACAAACCGATAGAACGCAGCTTCAGCGTTTCGTTATGCCGGTCGCCCTGAAGCAGATCGATCAGCTTATACCGGCTGACAACCACGCTGTTGAAGATCAGCACGATCAGATACATCCCGCCGAAGAACAGCGCCGACAACAGAATTGCCTTAAAGGAAACGATGAACTCAAAGGCTTTGAGCTGAACCATGAACAGATTGGCGGTGACCACCGTCAGCGCCTGGGAGACCAGAATCCCCAAGCCCAGACCGACCGCAAAGGCCAATAAACCGATCATTACGGTTTCAATCATCAGGATCCGGGCCACCGTGCCTTTGTTCATGCCCATCACCAGATACAGACCCAGTTCTTTTTTACGGCGCCGGATCAGAAAGTTATTGGCGTAAACGATCAGAAAGCCCAGGACGATACAGACAAACACTGAGAAGATCTGCATCAGATTGTTTAACAGCACCAGCATTTTCGCCTGCGACTGGCTCAGCGCCAGCATGACGGACTGAGATTGAATTGAATTAAAGACATAGAACAGGCAGACGCCGAAGGTCAGGGTCAGGAAGTAAACGCCGTAATCCCGGATGCTGCGGCGGACATTGCCCAGCGCGATTTTAAAGTACATTGTTGGTGTCCCCTCCCAACAAACTGACGACCTCGATGATGCGGTTGAAGAATGTCTTGCGGTCGTCATCGCCGCGGACTAATTCATTGAATATACGGCCGTCCTTGATGAACAGAATGCGGTGGGCGAAGCTGGCGGTAAAGGCGTCGTGGGTGACCATCAGGATCGTGGCTTCCAGCGACTTGTTAAGCACCTCAAAGCTGTTCAGCAGCATTCTTGAGGCTTTGGAATCCAACGCTCCGGTCGGCTCGTCGGCCAGAATCAGCGACGGATGGCAGATCATCGCGCGGGCGCAGGCGACGCGCTGCTGCTGGCCGCCGGACATCTGATACGGATATTTTTTCAGGACTTCCTCAATCCCCAGCTGAACCGACAACTTCTTGATCCGGGCTTCGATCTTCTTCGGATTGACCCGCTGAATCGTCAACGGCAGTGCGATGTTTTCATACGCTGTCAGCGTATCCAGCAGATTGAAATCCTGGAAGATAAAGCCGAGCTGTTCCCGGCGGAATTTGGACAGCTGGCTGCTTTTCATCTTGGTGATGTCGTCCTTGCCGATTAAAATATGACCGCTGGTCACGGTGTCGATTGTCGAGATGCAGTTGAGCAGCGTCGTCTTGCCGGATCCGGAGGGTCCCATGATCCCGACGAACTCCCCTTTCTTCACCTCGAAGCTGATATCCTCGATCGCCCGGGTAATGCTTCCTTTATTGCCGTAAATCTTTTCAATTTGTTTTACCTGTAATATCGTTTCCATAAGTTTTCCCTTCCTTTATTAATGAATATCGCCAAGGCCGTCCTGGCCTAATACAATGACCTGAAATAAAACCTGGCATACAATCAGAATCTTATTGAATCTTTTCATTTGTGATTCCTCCTTGATTACGATTTTATTATAAGCTTGTCACGCTTATTGTACCTTAGAAGGGACTTACAGCTCGCTAACAGAATTGTAAGATTCGGAATTCTTCCTTTTTATATATAATACACTCGTTCGGAATTAGGCATCCCTAAACTCGGAAGTAAGCTGAAATCAAAGAAGGGTGTATAATGATGACAAGGAGATTCCCGCTTGAACTTAACTTCCGGGCCTTCGCAGGCAGATTCAGGATCTGCCGAAAGGAGATCGCATGAAAATTGAAATCGGATCAGACCGGCCAGCTCATTTCCAACCCGCTTATCCGGAAGAATTTGAGCTGTTTTCCCATCTGGAGCTCGCAGCCGCCATCCCGCAGGTTTTATTTGCCGTCACGACATGGAAAGAGAATGGCAAGCCGAACATTTGTTTTCACAGCTGGAGCTGCTTCCATGGGGACAAGACGGCCTTCTTCGCCGTGCTTGGCAATCTTTACCAGCACACGCACACCTATGCCAACATCAAGCGGACCGGTGTTTTTGCGGTCAATTTTCTGCCGGTGCGTTATTACGACGCACTGATCGAAACAATCCGCCAAAACGAACTGGATGCCGATGAATTTTCCGCCGGCGGTTTCACGCTGGAAAACGCCCGCACAATTTCCGCGCCGATCATCCAGGAAAGCTTCGTCACGTTGGAATGCACGTTGAAATCCATGGAAGATCTCAGCGGCGCCGGTATCACCGCCATGGTTGTCGGCCAGGTGCAGCATGCCTGGATCGACGCCGATCAGTCCCCGGAAAGTTGGTGCGGAAAAGACGGGTATATGATGTTAATGCCGGGCGCACAGAATTTAAAAACCGGCGCGCCGAATCCTTCTGTCATCGCGTCGCTGACGATTGAAAAGCGGGATTGACAACAGCAATTGCCGGTTCAGCACACGATCTTGATTCACTGAAAAGAGCTGTGCCACAGCAGGAAAAATGAAATTAAAGAAAGATTCCTGAGCGTTATCCACGATCAGAAAAAAAGTGAAGAAAAAAGCATAATGAAACCTGCTTGTTGGTCAAGGCTTGTTCCAATTATGCTTTTTTGTATTCCATTTTAGAATTGTGGAAAACCTTCCAGCTTGATTCAAAATCCATTTTTCTTTTTCCGACAATACTTATGCAACCTTTATATAATTCTGCACAATATCCTTAGTTTAAAAATTCTTCGCATTCATTGAAATAATCCCTATCAAAAAAATCTTCCAGCGTAATTCCAAGATAACGGCATATACGAAATATACTGGGTATAGAGAGGGCCTGTTGATCATTTGCCATAAAAATCGGTAACGTCGTTTCATTAAGTCCAGCTTTTCTGCTCAAATACGAATAGCTTATTTTTCTTTCTTTACATAATTCCTGAATTCTTTTTTTAACGGCTTCTTTACTGTTCATGACAATTATATCCCTTTAATATCTCGGAAAATAGGATCGGCAAAAAAAGTAGATAAGTTAAGATCAAATACTTTTATAATTCTTATTAAAGTAGTTAAGGTCATATATCGTTCTTCTATATTCATGAAATTAGAAATAGAATTTCTTTTAATCCCGCTTCGTTTGGCAAGCTCATATACACTTAAATGATTAGACTCGCATAAACTTTTTATCTTTTGTCTTATTGCGTCATTGAGCATCATAATTAGTTCCTCTCTTTCAAACAAATTATAAAGAGAACTTAACACAATGGATTTGAACATAAGGAACTACAACTGAAATTATGACGCTTTTATGAAATCTAACCGCCTGTTATCGATTAAAATATTCTCGATCAAAAAAATCTTCAAGCGTAATATTAAGATAACGGCAAATTAAAAAAATACTAGGAATAGATAATTCTTGTTCTTCACTGGCCATGAATATCGGCAAAGTAGTTTCGTTGAGACCGGCTTTCTTACTCAGTGATGAATAACTCATGTTTCTTTCTTTGCATAATTCTTTAACCCTGGTTTTAACCGCTATGCTACTATTCATAAACTCACATCCTTAAATATTGAATCTGAGAAGAATTTTGATAATGATAAATCAAATACACGAATTAAGCGGCAAAGTTTATTTAGGCTAATATATCTCAACTCTAAATTCATAAAATTATTCAGGGTATTTCTTTTCACACCGCTTTTCTTCGCTAATTCATACTCTGTGATACCGTTATCCAGGCATAATTTTTTAAGTTCAGATCGAATAGCATCATTTAGCCGCATAGATAGTTCCCTACTTTCAAATTAACAATAACATTATATAGCGAAAGGTGTTAAAATGAATTTGAAAGTAACGAACGCTTTTTTTGCTAGGAGGATACGAAATGGACAAAAGAGTATCAGAGTTAAAAGTGGGAAAAACGATAGGCAATTTCATAAAGCAATTAAGGGAAGATAAAGGATTAACGCTTGAAGAATTATCCTTAAAAACAAATTGGAGCCCAAAAGTAATACACCAATACGAAATAACAGGAGAGATTGGACTCTCTGAGTTAGATAAACTAGCAAAGCTCTATGGAATGACTCGTAAAGAAATTCTAATAGCTTTAGATAAATTTCTTGATCAAAATATAGAGAAACGCTGCTGAACAATTTGATCAAGAGAATAAGTGAATAAACCAAAATCTCACATATTGGATTACAATTTACGACGGTATTAACCCGACATTATTCAACCGAATAGTTTTCACAATTCTATAAAAGAACATAAAAAGCATAATTGAAACAGGCCTTGATCTCTCAAGTTGTTTTCATTATGCTTTTTCTTGCCTTTGTTGGCTGATTGCGCAAAACTTACAAGGAATAACTTTTTCACTTGATTTATCCTGATTTGTCACAACGCCTTCCATTCTGCGATAAGTAATCAAATAACGGTCAATACAGTGCTGGTCCGCAAAAAATCAAAGCGATGAACGCCGGTAAACGACCTCGCCGTCCACCATCGTCAGCAGCGCTTTCGCCGCGGTGGAAACGACCGGATTCTGATCAAACAGGACAAGATCGGCATCCTTCCCGACTTCCAGCGAACCAATCCGGTCTTCGCAGCCCAGGATCGTCGCCGCGTTGATCGTAATCATCCGCAGCACGCGTTCCGCCGGACAGCCGAAGCGCACGGCTTCCCCTGCCTGAGCCAAAATCATCCATGGATTGCGGGCCGGACCGTCGGTCATGATCGCGCATAAAACGCCGCGCTCATCCAGATCCTTTAAGCAGCCGGTATCAACTAAATGCAGCTCATTCGGCCCCTTCTGCGCGCCGATCGGACCATAGATAATCGCCAGACGGTCTTTTTCCGCTTCGATTTCGTCGAGGAAATCGCTGGAACCCAGAGCATGATCAATCGTAATCCGGATATCAAATTCCTTCGCCAGTTCGATACACGTCAGAATATCATGCTGATAGACATGGATTTTTAACGGGATCTTTTTATCGAGCACCAGCTCGCCGTTTTCCAGCCCCTGATCGAATTTCGGCATTTTGGCCGGATCTGCCTTGGCTTCCTGCTTCTTCTGGCGGTAGTCCTGAACCTGATGGAAGTATTCGCGGATCGTTTCCGCGATCGCCATGCGCGTCATCGGACTTTGATTGCGTTTGCCGTAGACGCCCTTCGGATTGCCGCCGACCGCGGCCTTCAGTGCGAACGGCTGCTTCACACAGCGCTCAGCCAGACTGGCCCCGGCGGATTTGATCACGCAGCCCAGACCGCAGATCACATTGGCGCTGCCCGGCACGATCCCGCTGGCAGTGATGCCGGTTTCCAACGCTGAGGCAAACTGCGGCGATAACGGATCCACCCCGTCATAGGCGTTCAGCTGCGCCGTAACCGGATTGACGCTTTCGTTGAGATCCTGCGCGCCGGTTTTCGTGTCAAAGCCGCCAATGTGGCTGTGCGCGTCGACCAGCCCCGGCAAAACGAGCAGCCCGGAAGCGTCGATGGTTTCAGCACCTTCCGCCGTAATCTTTTCCGCAATGTCAATGATCTTTCCGTTCTCAATCAGAATGTCAGCCTGCAGCGTTCCCTGTGGCCCCATCGTCATGACGGTTCCGTTTTTAATCAGCTTCATTGTTGATAACCTCCCTGAACATAGACGACCTTGCCCTGCATGAAGACCTTTTCAACCCGGCCTTCATAGGTTTCGATCGGATTGGCGCTCCAGATGACAAAGTCCGCGTCCTTACCGGCTTCAATCGATCCGATTCGGTCCGCGCAGCTCAGCAGCTTCGCTGCCTGACTTGTCAACATGCTTAACACGGCTTCGCTGTCTCCGCAGGCGCGCATCATCCGCGCCGCTGTCCAGATCAGGCCTTCTTTTCCATTAGGGTTGTTGCCGATTGTCGCCATCGCGACCGGCAGTCCCTTCTTATATAACGCATATAATCCTTCCAAATCCGCTTTCTGCGAATAAGCGTTAAAGCCATACGACAGATTGCCCAGAATGACGCCCTGGATTTTATCTAACAAATCGACGTCTTCCGCATGAATATCATAGCCCAGTGCCAGAATCGGTTTCAGATCGTAGTCGGCGCAGACCCGCAGCACCCCCCGCAGCTCGGCGGCGTTGTTGGCGGCGATCAAAAGCGGCATTTCCTTCGCCAGCACTTTTTTCAGCGCTTTGGCTTTTTCATCCCGCTTGGTTTCCGGTTTGTTCTCATCATACTCCTGCGCCTGCCGCAGTGCGTCCCGCAGCAAGCTGAAAATTCCCATCTTCGTCATCGGCGCTGCGTTGCGGGAACCATAGGCTTCCTTGACCTGATCGGTCACAGAACCTTTCATCCCTGCCTCATCCTTCACCAACATTTTAAACGGATTGATGCCGGCCGTTCTGAAAACTGCCATCTGACCGCCCAGAATATTGGAATTGCTCGGCGACGCTGCCAGCACGGTAATCCCGTAGGTATACGGCGCCTGTTCGCTGACGCAGTCCCCGTCATAAGCATAGAGCGCCTTTAAATGCGGCGTGAGCGGATCGCTCTTTTCGTCGTTGTCGCGCACTTCGCCGCGCCGGACCGCCATGCCCAGTTCGCTCATCGCGTCGATAAACCCCGGCAGAATCACCTTGCCGGCAGCGTCGATAAACCCTTCGGCCTTTCCTTTTAAATCCTTACCCACTTCAACGATCTTTCCGTTATCGATCAGAATATCGGTATTTTCCAGCACTTCGCCCTTGCCGGTATGGACGGTGCCGCCCGTGATGCAGATCATAAAATCCCTCCTCAAGAATCATGTCTTTATTGTACGCCAGAGGAACAAGGAAAGGCAAGCCGCAGATGCAGGGAAGCCACATTTAAAAAGGCGAGATAAATCCGGGTCAAGAATAAACGGCTTACCCCTCATCCCCGGGCAAGCCGTCAAAGATCCTGCTTTCTAAACGTAAAATATCCTGAACTTCGATCCGCGTTCCATCGTGAAGAATCAGCGCCGGATGAAGCATATCCATCTTTTTCAACGTTCCCTGAATCGTCTGATAACTACCGCCTGATTTCTTTTCATCCGCCACAAAATAAACGACTTCAACGTCCGGCTGTTCCTCAATCCGCAACAGAAGCGCCTGCAGCTTTTTATCCAGCGCCTGCTTTTCATCCTCCGCTAACAAAATTTTTTCACAAGTGAATCGAGCCGCTTCCCGGATTTCATCGTCATACCCGGTCAAGGCGGCGAACGGGTTAAACTGCGCCGCCCGGTCTGCCAGCGCCATTGGGCGGTGAATTTTCGAAATGGGATGAGGAAGATCAATGATGTCTTCATACGGAAAATAATCTGTTTCCTTCATCTGCTTTCTCCGCCTCCCTAGGCTTTATGCCCGCCGATCTGCCGGTTGCGCTCAATCGTCGTCGCGCCTTCAAGCAGATTCGTACCTTTTAAAACGGCGTTCTTGCCATATTTCCGTTTAATTTTCAGGATTGCCTGCTGCACCTGCTTTTCTTTTTCCAGCTCCGCGCTTTCCTGTTTGCGCTGACGCAGAAGCGCTTCGCTGTCGCTGAACAAATCGAACTGTTCAACATATTCCTTCTCTTTCAGTTCGCTTTCCGGCCGCAGTTGATTGGCGTTGATCCCCACACGGTGAATCAGCAGCTTGGGATTGACGATCCGGTCGAACAGCTGCAGCATCGCTTCGACAATCTGTTTGCCGGAAGCGTTGGGCCGGGCCATCCGGAGGGTTCCATGTGCGGCTTTGGGTACCTCGCGGCCATTGCGGTCAGTCGTCACCGGTCCCTGATACTCCCGCCTGCGATCCGGATCGCGCAGATTCTCGGCAGCATACCCAAGATACAACCCCAGCTGATCGGTAACCAGTCCCTTTTCGACTAATTCCAGTGCTAACAGATCCGCCATTTCCCGGATGATCAGCCGCGCTTTCTCCGCCGGATAAGGACAATGCAGCACCTGTCCGCTGCCCAGGCTGCGGGAAACTGGTTTGTAGGCCTTGATCTGCGCGATCGTGCAGGGTTCCCAGCCCCAGGCATGGTCGATCAATAATTCGGCATTGACGCCGAACAGCTTATACAATAAGGCTTCGTTGTGGAATTGATCCGGGCTGCCCAGGGAGCAGCGGGCGATGTCTCCCATCGTCATCAAGCCGTGGGCTTCCAGCTTTTTAGCATAACCCCGGCCGACACGCCAGAAGTCGGTCAGCGGCCGGTGCGTCCAGCACTGCCGGCGATAGCTCATTTCATCCAGTTCGGCGATCCGTGTTCCATCCGCATCCGCCTCAACATGTTTGGCGACGATGTCCATCGCGACTTTGGCTAAATACAAATTTGTACCGATGCCAACCGTCGCGGTAATGCCCGTTGTTTTCAGCACATCCTGAACGATGCGCTTCGCCAGCTCTCTGCCGGAAATGCCTAACGGCTTCAAATAGGCGCTGACGTCCATGAACACTTCGTCGATCGAATATACATGGATGTCCTGCGGCGATACGTACTTCAGATAAAGCTGATAAATCTGACGGCTGACCTCAATATACCGGGCCATCCGCGGCGGAGCAGCGATGTAAGCGGCCGCAAGCCCGGGCTTTTGATCCAGTGCCAACGCATCCCAGGACGAACCCGTCAGCTTCCCGTGCGGTGCTTCCCGGCGCCGCTGCGCATTGATGAAAGCGATCTTCTGAACGACCTCGAACAAACGCGGACGGCCCGCCAGCCCCAGCTTCTTTAACGATGGTGAAACGGCCAGGCAGATCGTCTTTTCCGTCCGGCTTTCATCCGCAACCACTAAATGGGTAGTCAGCGGATCCAAAGCACGGTCGACGCATTCCACCGAAGCATAAAACGATTTGAGGTCGATCGCCAGAATCACGCGCTGTTTCTGCATTGTCAAGTCCCCTTTCAGCCTCCGTCAGGATGCCTGATCCTGATTTTATCTCCCGTTTGAAGTAAATTGGAATCTGAATCTATTATAAAGGGAAGTTGAATTATTTTCAAGTTTTCATTCCCATTTTCAGCCTTTCCTTTGAACTTCATCCGCTCTCTCCCTTTAGTTTTAGCCGGATCCTGTTCTTCATCCAGAATGAAAAAGATGGGCTTTCATCGTGTTAAAACGCTTGCGCAGAAAGTTGCTCCAAAGAGTTTTTCCTTTTCTCTGTGATGTCCTTTCCTTATAGAAAAAACGTCCCTTCGGACGCTTCATCGTTGGAAAATTAACGCGGCGGAAAGCAGTCGGACCAACGTTAAATAACGCTGCCGGCTGAACGTTTCGTTGAGCGAACAGAACTTATCCGCCAGGCAGACGATCACGCTTTCCCGATACCGCGGCGGAATCGGCACCAGCGGGAACATGTGCCGGGCAATGATGTTGCGCTCCACAGCGTTTAAATCAAAATCCTGAACTGCGTTGCGCAGCGCTGTTGAAGGATGCGTAAACCCATGCAGCCCGTATTCCTTGTGCGGCTGATGCCAGTCGTAAAGAAAATAGTCGTGCAGCAAGGCGCCCCGCACCAGACTCCCTTTATCGCAGTTCAGCTTCCATTTCTGGTCCAGCATCAAGCTGTAATACGCGACGGCAATCGCGTGATCCAGCGTCGTCGTATCCCCATGCTGAAGATAACCACGCATCGACTGCACCTTTTCCCGCGTCAGCGTCGCCTGCGCGTACTTTTTTAAAAGTCCGACCAGCTCGGTTTGTTTTTCGTTGTTTTCGATCATGCTTCACCCATTCTTTTCGTCCTTATTATAATCAAGGACGATGAAAAATCAAGCGTTATCCCACGGTTTAAAATTTTCCAGTCTTTCCGCTCTCAGTGTACTGCCCTTTTTCCCATTTTATTCCGGAAGCAGAAAGCCGGATAACGGGAACGTCAGCAAGAGGGTGGTTCCCCGGCCGGGCAGCGATTCAGCCTGAATGCCGATATTCATCTTATCGCAGAGCTGTTTGACAAGATACAGCCCCATTCCGGTTGATTTGGCCACCTGCCGGCCGTTGTCCCCGGTAAAACCCTTGTCGAAAATCCGCGGCAGATCATGGGCGCTGATCCCGCAGCCGTTGTCTTCAATCCGCAGCGTCACCTGATTTTCATCCGCTTTCGCCGTAAACCGCAGCACTGGCTTCTCGGCCGCGCGGTATTTGACCGTGTTGGTCACAATCTGGCTGAGAATGAAATCAATCCATTTCACATCGGTATAGACGGTCTGATCAAGATTTTCCCGTTCTATTGAGAACTGCCGGGAAATCAGCGTCTTCGCGTGATTTTTGATCACCTGGCTGACGATCTGATCGAGCGAACAGCGGCGGATCACATAGTCTTTTTCCACAACGGTGGACCGTGTGTAATACAGCGCCTGTTCAACGTATTGATCGATCCGGTCGACTTCCTCCTCCAGCGAACGCGTCACCGGATCGGAATGATTCTCAATGATCAGCTTGCAGGAAGCGATCGGCGTTTTCACTTCATGCACCCACGTTTCAATGTACCGGCTGTAATCTTCGTTGCGGCGGCGGTAGTCGGCGATCGTATCGTTCATCGACTTACTCACAACCCGGAACAGCTGCGTCAGCTTCTGCCCTTCCACAAAATTGGGGGATTCGATGATTTCCGACAAATAGTATTTCTCTTCCAGCTGATCCAACAGCTGAAACATCTGGTCGAAGAAGGTCTTCTTGCGGTAAAATTCAACCCCCAGCGTGACAAGCATCAGCGCCAGATACAGAAACGCTAAAAACCCCAGCGCGAACCCGCTGACGCGCAGTAACCGCAGCAGCACCCCGGCGAAAAGCAAAAAGATCGTCTGCCCCAGCAGGAATACCCAGCGGTCCTGAAGAAATTCTTTGAACGTCATATCCGATACCCCAGCCCGCGTTTGGTCGACAGATAATCCGGACTCACGCCGATGCTTTCCAGTTTGCGCCGCAGCCGGTTGATGTTCACGGTCAACGTGTTGTCGTCAACGAATTCCTCCGACTGCCATAAATCGGTCATGATCTCGTCGCGGCTGACGATCGTGCCCTGCTTGCGCATTAACAGCCACAGGATTCGGATTTCGTTTTTTGTCAGCTCCACGCTTTGATTTTCATGCATCACACAGCCCTTGCTTAAATCTAGCGTAACACCGTTGACTTCCAGCAGCCGGCCCTGATCCTGCGGATACGCGCGCTTTAAAACAGCCTGAATATGCGCCAGAAGGATCTGGACATTGTAAGGCTTGGTGATGAAGTCGTCGGCGCCCAGACTCATACTCATTAATTCGTCCAGATCGCTGCTGCGGCTGGTCACCATCAGGATCGGAATCGAAGATTGCTGGCGGAGCGAGCGGCAGATCATATAGCCGTCCATTTCCGGCAGATTGATATCCAGCAAGACCAGATGCGGCTGAATCCGCAGAATCTGCTGATCGACCTCGTGAAAATCATCCAGCGTCAGTGCCTCATAGCCGTAACGGTTTAACAGGTTCTGCAGCTCCACCCGGATTTTTTCTTCATCCTCGACAATCAAGATTTTAAACATCCCAATCCCTCCTCATATGATCTTATTATACACTAATCGAAAATCTTCCCGCCACGGCTTTTCTTCTCTCTAACAAAACTGTTAGATTCTGCCTGCAAAAGTAACAAAAAAGCCCTGATTTCAGGACTTTCGACCCCGGAACTTCCGGGAAATTGAATTCAACTGGTGCACCGAACGGGACTTGAACCCGTACGAATAAATCACACGCCCCTCAAACGTGCGCGTCTGCCGATTCCGCCACCGGTGCATTGCTTAATTATTATAGCAAAGTTCCATTCAAAAAGGAAGAATTTTTATTAGCGCGCCGCGTTTTCAATAGAAGAAAAAAACGCCAACTGACAAAATGAAGAACCGCAGCCAAGTTAGCCGCGGTTCTCTCTTCATGAATTCAACTTTTTCGTCTTCTCCGGCAGCACCCGATTCAATACCGCGTACAATAAATCCAGATCAATCGGTTTCGCCACATGCGCCGACATGCCGGCCGCCACGGAGGCTTCCACATCCTCCGCAAAGGCGTTGGCTGTCATGGCGACAATCGGAATTTGTCCGGCATCCGCCCGCTTTAATTGCCGGATGACGCGGGTTGCTTCATAGCCATTCATCACCGGCATCTGGATATCCATCAAAATTGCGTCGTAATACCCTTCCGGTTGTTCGCTGAACCGGCTGACCGCCTGCTTTCCATCATAACAGACCTCAAATTCAGCATCGGCCAATTCCAGGATGCCGCTTAAGATTTCCGCGTTGATCAGATTATCTTCGACGATCAGAAACCGCCGTCCTTCCAGAGTTGTGTCCGCTTGCGAACTTAAGCTTCCCTCCGCCAGCCTCTCGCCGTCCGGATTTCCGTTAAGCTCCGGCTCACACGCCAATTCGATGACAAACGTCGAACCCTGCCCTATCTGGCTCTCCACCTGAAGACTGCCGTTCATTAACTCGATCAGGCCCCGGGTAATGCTTAAGCCCAGACCTGTCCCTTCAATCTGTCCGACTTGCGAACTGCGGGCAAACGGATCGAACAAATGCTCCAAAAACTGCGGTTCAATGCCGATGCCGGTATCGCGAATCGTAAACCGGTAGCGGACCTGATTCTGATCGCTGCCTGGAATTTCCTCCACGATGAAATCAATTGTGCCGCCCTCTGGTGTAAATTTCACTGCGTTGCTTAAAATATTAATTAAGATCTGATTGATCCGCAGCGCATCGCCATAGAATACCGTATGTTCAATTTGATTAGCGGAAATATTCAGCTGGATCGCTTTGATCCGGGCCTGCGGTCCCATGATCGCCGACAGCTGCTCGATCACCTCCGGCATCCGCAGACGCACCCGGTTCAACGTTATCTGCGAACGTTCAATCTTGCTCATATCGAGGACGTCGTTGATCAGGCTCAGCAGATGCTTGGACGAATAGGTGATTTTTTTTAGACAGTCGGCAACCCGCTGGGAATCGCCCAGATGCGCCGTTGCCAAGGCCGTCAAGCCCATGATCGCATTCATCGGTGTGCGGATATCGTGACTCATCGCCGACAGGAAATCACTTTTGGCCCGATTGGCTTCTTCGGCCTGGATCAAGGCATTTTCCAGTGTTTTCTTGGTCCGGCGCTCAGCCGCGAGCATCTCCGTCACATCCGCGCGGACCAGGCAGACCGTCTGATGATCAGCGTCGCCCCACAGCACGCTGACCTTTTTAATCCGTTCTCCCTGCGCGTCTTGATAAGGAAACAGAAAATCATAGCCTTGCGGATCCTGACGCAGCCTGTCAAGCATCGCCGCCAAGCGGAACTGCCCCCGGATTTCCTCCAGACCTTCCTTCTGGGTGTGCTGGCCGACAAACTTATCCATCGCTTCATCGTAATGCTCGACGACATACGGCGGCAGGTTTTCCACAACGGTCTGGCGCGTATGCACAATCAGCCGTTTCGAGGTGATGTCGATAAAACCAGCCAGTTCAAAGGTAACGGCGGCCACCCGCAGTAATCCCTGCTGCTCGCGGACCGATTCGGTGATGTCAGTCCGCGACAGACAGATCCGTTTCAGCCGCCGGTCCGTGACCGAGACCGTCGCGTTCTTCATCCGCAGCTCGCCGCTGGGATCCCGCATCGAAAAGGTAAACGTAAAGGAGTCTTCATTCTGCAGCCGTGATTTCAGATATTCCGGTTTCAGACTTCTCTCATACCGTTCTTTATCCTTGGGCAGCACATGGCTTTCCAACAGCTGTTCAATCCATTGCGAATAACAGCCGTGCGTCGCGTTGAGCAGGCTTGTCTGTTCATTCTGCGACAGAATCTTATATGTATCGCGGCCTAAGTCAATATCGGCGACAAAGTCATAATTTATTTTTGACAACTGGTGCAGAATGAGATTGGAGATCGTCTTTTCCGTGATATCCGTAACGGTCAGAATTCCCGTTACATCCCCGGTGTCCGGTGTCGATACCATGTTCATCTTAATCTCGACATAGCGGCCCTGACTTTCTTTGGGCAGCTGCACAAAACACTCCTGCATCTGAACGGTTTCGCCGGCGGCGAATTCCCGCCGCGCCGGCTCGTTTAAATAGTGATCCAGGAAATACTGCCGCGGTCCGGGTTCGACGATCAGCGACGACAGTCCCTTAAAGAACACCTCGCGGTCGTAGCCGAAGCTTGCCAGCAGATCGGAATCCGTATAGTCCATGATATCCAGAATCCGGCCCCGCGTGATATTGCAATGGCCTGCGACCAGCGCGTTCTCTCCCGGGGTGCGGTAGTGTTCAAGAATCAGCTCGTTATACTGCTGCCGGATCCGCTGCTGCTCCAGGCGTTCCTTGGTAATGTCGTGATGCACGGCGTAAACATGCACCGTCCCGTCCTCATCCAGAATCAGCGACAGCTTGCTGCTGACCCAGATTTGACTTTGATCCTGCTTCAGCATGCGGAATACGATTTCCCCCTGCGGCTGGCGCTCCGCGATGAACCGCAGCAGCTGGCCGCGGACCATTTCCCGATCCTGCGGATGAATATTCGCGGTAAAATCCTGCTGGATAGCCTGGCACATCGCCGTGTAGCTCATGCCGGCCATTTCCGCAAAGCCCTCGGAAATGTATTCCGGCACCAGCTGTCCCGCCTGACGGCTTTGGATCACGGTCACGCCGCCCGGCAGATTTTTGACGACCGTCTGGAAATACTGCGCCAGCCGTTCATTTTCCCGGCGCACCCGAACCTCTCCGGTAATTTCCCGAACATGCTTGATATAGGCCTCAATCCCATTCCAATCTGTTTCGCGGAAGCGTGTGGCATAGAAACGGTCAGGCTGATCGACAGACATTTCGTGTTCCTCATTGTCTGCGGCGTGGCTTTTCAGCGTACAGAAAGCGCAGGGCTGCGATTTGCCGAAAAGCACCTCGTAGCATTTCCGCTCGCCAGCTTGCTGATCCTTGGCAAAGATCCGGTGGTTGTCGCTGACATAATAGAGCTCATAATTATGCTTGCCGATCACATAGATTCCGTCCGAGGATTCGTCGGCAATACTTTGATACAGCCGTGTTTCCGCGGACATGCCGGTAAACACCGCGTAGAATTGGGATACCTCCGCGCGCGGCCCCATCCGCCGCCCGTTGAGATGAATCCAGATCAGGGAACCGTCGCGGTGCGGGCTGCGGTAGGAAACGTCAAGCACCTCGCCGCTGACTAACGCCTGCAGCGCCACTTTTTCCACGCGTTCACGATCCGGCGGATAGATCGCAAGCATTGCGTTCTGTCCGGTGATGGCCTGGAATTCTTGCGGGCTGTGGCCGGTCAGCTGCGCCACGCCGTCGGAGAAAAACGTTGGAATAAAAACATTGTTCTCTACTTTGTAGCTGGCGATTCCGCCGGGGATGGAATTGACCAGATGATTCATCTGCAGCTGGGCTTCCTTCAAATCAGAAATATTGTGGAAAACACAGTGAAGCAGAGGATGTCCCTCGTCCTCGCCAAGGGCGCTGATCTGGACGCGCACCCAGACGAGATGCCCGTCGCGGTGCACCTTGCGGAATTCCAAAGTCGCCGGAGTACCGGTGCGCACAACCTCCATCGCCCGGGCCACGACGCGCTCGCTGTCCTCCGCATAGATTCGCAGCGCGGCATCCTGAAGCCTCAGCGCATGATAGTCCTCGGCGGTATATCCGCATAACGCCGGAACGCCGTCCGAGAAATAAACCGTTTCGAAAATATCCGTTACTTTGTAAATGGCCACACCGCCGGGAATCGCGTTGATGATCTCCTGCATTTTCTGATTGGCAGTGTTCAGCTGCGTCTGTAAGGTGAATTGTTCGCTGACGTCCTGAAGCAGCGCCACCAGCACCGCGCCGGTTTGCGGCAAAGTGCGGATGGAGGCGTCGATCCGGATAAAGCGATACGTTTTCCGCGCCGCATCCCAGACGCGGAAACTGTGCTGGAGCGCGCCGCGTTGATCCCGCAGCTGCGCCAGTGCGCTTTGCAAAGCCGGCCGGTCCTGCGGATGCACAACTTCCATCGCCGCTTTAAAATCCGCGGCCGGCGCGCCGAACATCTGCCGGTAAGCCGCATTGACATACAAGGGCTGAGCGTTGTCGATCTGACAGACCACCAAGCCGCAGGCAACCGCTCCCCACAACTTCTCCATCATTGCGGAAAAAGCCGGAACCTCCGGCGTCAGCGTCAGCAGCGTCACGGCCTCCCCGGCAATCTCTAACGTCTGGATTTCCGCGGTGTAGCTTGTCTGGGTGAGGGGATTTTGCCAGACTGCCGGTTTTTCGTTATTGTCGACCTGCCCCAGCCATTCCGTGAAACCCGGATCCTGATTCCGGCTTTGCGCCGTTTTGTTCAACGGCTGCCATTGTGCGGCAGCTGTGCGGACAAACAGCGCCGCGGAATTGCTTTTCATAATTGACACGCAGTCAGTTCTTCGTGCATCTGCCTGACCTTCGCGAATTCTTCCTCAATCTTTTCCAACACGGCCGGATAATCGGAACGCTTTTCCCCATGCCGCAGCGGTTCCACGATGTCGCAGACTGCCTCATACAATGGCGTTAACCCCAAGTTTCCAGATACCCCTTTCAGCGTATGCGCCGCCTGAAAGGCTCCGTCCAGATTTTCCGCCTGCAGCGCCCGCCGCAGATCCCCCAGACTTTCGTCCTTGAACAACATGCCCAGGATTCGCACATACATCTTTTCCTGCCGCATAAACCGTTCCATTGTCAGCGCGTAATTCACGCCGTAAGTTTCCATGATTATTTTAACGTCCGCCATGGGTTTTCCTCCTTGTTCCCGATTAAATCATTGAGCGTCTGATACAACAAATCCGGGTCGATCGGCTTAGCCAGATGCGCGTTCATCCCCGCCGCCAGACTCTTAGCGATATCGTCGTCAAAGGCGTTGGCTGTCATCGCAACAATCGGAATCTGCGCAGCGTCCGCACGCGGACAGCGGCGGATCGCGGCGGCAGCGCTCAGGCCGTCCATTACCGGCATCCGGATATCCATCAAAATGGCGTCGTAGGAATACGGGCTGGAGGCCTCGTAACACCGCAGCGCCTGTTCGCCGGTTTCCGCGGTATCGACGATGAAGCCTTTAGCCTGCAAAAGCAGCACCGCCACCTCGGTATTGATCGCGTTGTCTTCGGCCAACAGAATCCGCCGGCCGGTAAAATCCAGATCCCGCGGATTTTGATTCACTGAAGCGGCATCAGCCGAATTCCAGCCGCAGACTTCTGCCGCGGAGGAAACAACGCCCAGTTTGACCTCGATGATAAATTCCGTCCCTTTTCCTTTTTCTGAACGCACGCTGATGCGTCCGTCCATCAGATCGACAACACTTTTGGAGATCGCCAGTCCCAATCCGCTGCCGCCATACGCCGCGGTCGTCCCCGTCGACTCCTGTGAAAAGGGCTCAAACAGATGCGGCAGAAATTCCGGACTGATGCCGACGCCCGTATCGCGAATCACAAACCGGACCACGGCATTCTCTTTTTTCGCCTGAACCTGGCTGGCGCGCAGGACAACCTCGCCGCCGGAATCCGTAAACTTCACCGCATTGCTTAGAATGTTGACCAAAACCTGCTGCAGCTTCATTGAATCGCCGGTGTATTCCGCCTGCAGCGACGGATCGACAACACACCGGTAACGAACGCCCTTGGCCGCGGCCTGACCGGCGCACAGCGTACTGACGCCTTCGATCAGCCTGCGTGTAAGCAGCGGCCCGTTGTTCAGAAGCAGCTTGCCGCTTTCAATCCGGCTCATGTCGAGAATGTCGTTGATCAAGCCGAGTAAAAACCGCGAGGACAGCTGAATTTTTTCGATGCACTCGCCCACCCGGTCCGGATCGTTCAGCGATTGGGCGGCGATCGCGCTCATTCCCAGAATTGCGTTCATCGGAGTCCGGATCTCATGCGACATCCGCGATAGAAAATCCGTCTTTGCCGCATTCGCCTGCTGCGCGGCATTCAGCGCGGCTGCCAGCTCCGCTTTCTGCGTTTGTTCCTGACGCACGACTTCGGTGACGTCGCTGCGCGTGACGCACAGCCGCTCCAGCTGACGGTCAAGATAAAAAACCTTATAGACTTTGACGCGGGTCTGCCCCTGATCATCCTGCATTTCCACCGAGAATGTATACGGGCCTTGTTCGGCCAGCGTGCGTTTCATGCGGTCCAGATCCAGCTGGCGGCGATATTCCGCAATGAATTCCGGTTTGACATAACGGCTGGCAAATTGTTCAATCGCCAGTGAAAACTGATCCTCGGCCGGAACCATCGGATCATTGGAAGCATGAATCCGCAGTTGCCCGCTGTGCGCGTCAATTACCGCGATGATATCGTAATTCAGGCTGACGATCTGATCCAGCAGCTGTTCCTGCAGCTTCTGCTCCGTGATATCGAGCGTATAGAAAAAGAGAATAAGTTCCCCGGTTTCCGGATTCAGACAGGAATGGAATGTCGTATGACTCCAGAACGCGCCCTCGCGCGTACTGCGCAGAAATTCGAAGTGATATTCGCTCTTGCCGACGGCATAATCCGCCCGGACCTGTTCTCTTTGCATTTGCTTCTCAATCCGCAGGCCGGTGTCCGGATCCATGGAGGAGTGCGCGAATTGAGCGATCACCTGATCATAGCTGTCGCCCACCTGGGCTACGGCGAAATTCGCCGTTGTCAAATAACTTTCCAAAAGATTTTGCGTCACGTTCAGCCGGCCCTGCCCGCTTTGATTGCCGCTGGCCGCTTCCACGAAATAACGCAGCTCCCGCTCATAGAGTTCTTTTTCACGCCGGCGCAGCTGCTTTTCCTCCGTGATGTCGATGAAGACACAGTCAAAAAAGGATTCATCGTTCTCCATGAACAGCTGAGCTTTGACTGAAGCCCACTTCACGCTGCCGTCCTTGCAGCGCAGCCGGTTTTCAATATGGATCGTCTTAGCCTGCCGCAGCTGTTCGCGCAGCCGCCTGACGACATCCGGCAAATCCTCCGGTTCGATAATCGCCGCCAGCTGATTACCCAGTTCGGCAAATTCGGCGCGGGTATAGCCGATGAAATCAAACAAGCCGTCGTTGGCGCTGACTAGACTCAGCTTCTCATCATAGCGGCAGCGGAAAACCGCGCCGGGAATGTTATTGTATAAGCGCAGCACTTCTTCCTGCGCCTGAATTTGGGCGGTGATGTCGTAGCACACCGACGAAATGGCCGGACGTCCATCCTCCGCCAACAGCCGCCGGCCTAAGTCGTGAACCCAGATATAACTGCCGTCCTGTTTCTTCATCCGGTATTCGACTGTATATTCATCCCCGGTTTCCAGCTGGGCGATCACTTCCGCATCGACACGCCGGCGGTCATCCGGATGCATGCAGTTGATAATCTTTCCCTGGATATCCGCGATGAATTCCGCTTCATCCTGATACCCCAAATAGGCCAGCATCTGATCATTGATGAAATAAAACGGAAAATCCTCGGCTATGTAGCCGCCCATCATTCCGCCCGGCAGTGTGTCGTTGAGCAGTTCCTCCCGCTGACGGCGCAGCCGTTCCACGACCAGTGTCTGCGGATAGTGTTCACCCCGCTGCTGGCTGCGGCCCGGCTCGGCAAAATGCAGACTTAAGATCCGCCACCCCTCGCGCTGCCGCCGCAAGATAAAAAACCCCCGAAGATGCCAGGCATACTGGGAGTTTTGAAGAATCATTTCAGTAAAAACAGAACCCAAATCCGCTTGTAAAAGGCGGCATTTCATCACGGGAAAAGCAACTGAAAACGGCTCATCCAGCTCTTGAATATCCGTGATGATATAGGCCCGCATCGCATCCAGTCCGCGGGCAAATTCCTGTTCGCCGGTTCCGATAAAATCAATGTCCGCGCAGAGAAAACCGGCGGTTTTCCCGACGTCCTGTGTTTCAAACCAGGCATTGCAGAAGGCCCGCACTATTTTTTCACAATTTCGCTCCTGATCCCCCATACATTCGCTTCCTCCCATAAACGGCAGCGGCTCTGACATCCGACCTTCGCGCATTTCAACGCGCTGTCCGCCCGCGCCAAAACTTCATCGAGCGTTTCACTCAGATCCCACATTGCGATGCCGGCGGAAACCGTCAGCGGCACATCCTGATTCCATCCGGCTTCAACAAACGCCTGCCCCAACGCTTCCCCTTTTCTGACGACCGCTTCCTTGCGCGCCGTCTTCTTCATGACGACGATGAATTCATCCTGCCCCAGCCGCGCCAGAATATCACTCTGCCGGAAATGGGAACGCAGCAGATGGCTGAACTGACGAATCCGCTGATCCCCCTGATCGCGGCCGAGCTGGTCGTTGACTTTTTTCAAATTATCGAGATCAAACCGGAACAGCGCCAGCGGCGCGTCATCCTGCCGCAGCGCCTGGCAAACCGCAGACAAGCCGCGGCGGTTTAACAGCCCGGTTAAATAATCGCGGTAAGCTTCCTCGCGCAGAATTTGTTCCTGCTGCCGCAAAACGCTCAGACTCTGCGTCCGCTGCACGCGTTTCCATAAACTCATCGGGGTGTGCGGTTTGCCCGCAAAATCATCCGCGCCGATATCCAGCGCCGCTTCCTCCCATTGATCATCTCAATAACCGGTCGCAATGATCGGAATATCGCGAACCTCAATGCGGTGCTGCAGCGTTTTCAGCACGTCGATCCCCTCCGGGTCCTTTAAGTCCAGACTTAAAATAATCAGCCGGATCTGATTAGCGTACATATCCAAATACTGCAATACACTCTGACCGTCGCTAACGCACTGGACAAGATACTGCTGACTCAAGACGCCGCGCATTTCTTCACAATACCGGACGTCCCCATCCGCTAACAAAAGCATCGGCTTCTGCTGATCGGGCAGCGGCAGCGAATTTTCCAGCGATTTTTTCGACGCCTGTTCGTGTTGCTTCCGCAGCAGCTTTTCAAATTCCTCACACGGCATCGGCCGGGCAAAGTAATAGCCCTGAACGTAATCGCAGCCGGTTTCCCGCAGCCGTTCCAGCTGTTCCCGGGTTTCCACGCCTTCCGCAACGACGCTTAAATTCATCCACCGCGCCAGGCTCATGATAAACCGCAGAATTCCCTGGTTCGTCGGTTTGGCGGTTTCATTCTGGATAAACTTCATATCCAGCTTTAGAATATCCAGCGGCAGCTGGTTCAGCATATTCAGCGACGAATACCCGCTGCCGAAATCATCCATTTCAATCACGAAGCCCAGCGTCCGCAGCTGTTCCACCGTCGCGATGATCTGACCGGGATTTTCGGTATAGGCGCTTTCCGTGATTTCCAAATGCAGCCGGGAAGGCTGCAGCTCATATTTTTTCAGAATTCGAGTCAAAAAGTCGATCAAATCGCTGTTGTAGATATCGGCCCGGGACACGTTCACCGAAACTGAAATCTGCGGATATCCCGCCTGATCCCACCGATGCAGCTCCGCGCAGCTCTGTTCCCAAACATACTGATCCAGTTTGGTGATAAATCCGTTGCGTTCAAACAGCGGAATAAATTCCGCCGGCGACTGAAACCCCCATTGCGGATGATTCCAGCGTACTAACGCCTCGGCGCCCGCCAGCTGATCATCTTTAATCTGGAACTTGGGCTGAAGATAAATCACAAACTGCCGTTGCTTCAGCGCAGCTTCCATACTGTCGGTAATCGCCTGTTCCCGCAGCAGCTTATTGCACAGCGTATCGTCGTAGGCCGCGACGTAATTGTTATACTGTCCTTTGATCCGGCGCACCGCCAATAAGGCCCGGTCGCACATCTGTTCCACCGACACCTGTTTGTCGCGAATGACATAAACGCCCCACTTCACAACGACGTTCTGCATGTTCGCCAGCGTGTTGATCTCACTGTTGGCGTGAATAAAATATTCCTGCGGATAGGCTTGCGGACGGCGGATCAGACAGGCAAACTGGTCGGCGCTCAGCCGGCCGCAGATCCCGCGCTCTCCGATTTTTTCCTGGATCATCTCGGCAACGCTGATCAGCAGCTGATCGCCCGCCAGCACGCCCAGAATATCATTGATCAGTTTAAAGTTTTCGATATTGGAACACAACATATCATATTCCCGATCCGGATGTGCCTGCAGCTCCTCGCGCACCCGCCGGTAAAAGAATTCCTTACTGTAAAGACTGGTCAGCCGGTCGTAGCGGAACTGATTGATCATCGCAGCGCTTTCGCGCAGGCTGATGATACTGGCGACGCGATGCAGGATGATCTGCGGCCGATACGGTTTGGCAACGAAATCCGTCGCTCCATGAGAAAGCGCGGCCACTTCATCGGATTCGTTATCATTCTGCGTCGCAACGATGACCGGAATCGAGGAAATTGACGGATCGTTTTTCAGGATCGACAAAAACGTATAGCCGTCCATGACCGGCATCACGATATCCAATAAGATCAGGGAAACGTTATCTTTCTGATCATTCAGCACTTTCAGCGCTTCTAACCCATTCGGCGCTTCCAGGACTTTATATTCCGACTCTAAAATTCCGCGCAGCATCGCCCGGTTAATTTCATTATCTTCTACGACCAGGATTATTTTTTGTGAAGTCATCTTTATTCCCCCGCTTCATCCGCCTTGCTTGGACTGTCGCCAGAAATCGAAAACGAATTGTTAATTTTAAGATTTCCAACCAGTTGTCTGAACTGCTTAAAGAATTAGGGGAGTGTTTTTATCTCTGCCTGATATCTATTATAATAATTCTAGCATAGGGGCATCGGAACCGCAATCTCTTTCCGGGACGAAACTCGTTCGACTATGGTAATAATTCCCCCAAATAAGCCTGTTTTACTCCATCCTTAGAACTTAGGCTTAAGGGCTACAAAGATTGGTCGGATTTGTGTTCCCGCGGCGCCGGAACTGAAATTAAATTTCAGCCTGAAAAATAATTATTCCGATTTCCTAACGATCCGCTGTCCCGCGGATTACATCCTGATCGTGGGATCGGAAAAATTGAAAAGGACTGGATAGCCAGTCCCGATTTCGCAGTGGATTTAAGCCCGGACGCCGTGACCGCATTGGTGCTCCAGCCGCGGCAGTTCAGCGAAGCATCAGCCGGCTGCCCTGGTGCAGAATATCCGTGATCAAATTCAGCATCGGATTGTACCGATCCAAAAGGCAAAGACTCATGCCGCCGAAAACGAACATCATCGCGGCGAGCCAGCGCAGATTCTTAATCATCATCTTCCGCTTCCTTTAAAAAACAAAAGGAAGCGGACGA
>QFCE01001702.1_pt1 | contig 49175 bp, 38 predicted proteins | sample 5346091 | NCBI WGS metagenome assembly QFCE01 (sample SAMN09062252, study PRJNA434731) | Human gut metagenome, whole genome shotgun sequencing project. | isolation source: stool timepoint A chromium assembly | host: Homo sapiens | collected 2015 | reverse complement strand
ATTCCGACCTTTACCAATCCGCTGGGGTTCGTCGCGGCTTTAGTGATCGGCAGCATCATCATGGGCGTCGCATTGTTTGTTCTCAAGCGTCGTTTAACACCGAGTCAGGAAGCTTACGGCATTGATTATACGCAGGCTGACGACGGCGAAGTCGCCGAAGTCAACATCACGTTTTGATCAGAAACAGGAGGGATTTATCATGTTAATGAACATGCAGGAATTTTTAGCCGTCGCAGAAGAACATCACTTCGCGGCCGGCGCCTTCAATGTTACCGAGGTCGCGAATTTCCGCTGCGTCATGGAAGAAGCAGAAGCGCAGAAAGCGCCGACGATCATCGCGATCGCCGTCAATGAGCTTGACTTCTGCGGCCCTGAATTTTACAGCTATGTCCGCACGCGGCTGTTGGAAAGTCCGATTCCGTTTGTGCTGCATCTGGATCACGGCCGCACGCTGCAGGATATTCTGCGGGCGATTCAGGCCGGATTCACTTCCGTTATGTTCGACGGTTCCGAGCTGCCGTATGAGGAGAATATCCGCCAGACGAAAGCGGTTGTCGATCTCGCCCATCTAGTCGGCGTTTCCGTCGAAGGGGAAGTCGGAACGATCGGGATTATGAACTATTCCGATGAAGGGGGAGTCGATCATATCATCTACACCCGGCCAGAAGAAGTCATTGATTTCACAGCGAAAACCGGCGTCGACAGTCTGGCGGTCGCGATCGGGACTTCGCATGGCTTATATCCGGAAGGCTTCGTGCCGAAACTGCAGCTGGACTTGTTGAAAGAATTGAAACAGGTCAGTCCGGTGCCGTTGGTGCTGCACGGTGGTTCAGATAATCCGGATGAGGAAATCCGTCAGGCATGTCAGATCGGTATCCGCAAGGTCAACATTGCCAGCGATTACAAGGCAGCCTATTCACGGAAACTGAACGAAATCATGAATGAAACCGGCGAATTCAAGTTCTCAACCTTGATGCCGAAGGGTTTTGAAGCGGCGCGCGCGGTCATCCGGCACAAGATGGAGCTGTTCGGCAGCGTCGGCAAAGCGTCTGCTTATTGGGAGAAATTTCTATGAAAAAGATGGCGATCATCCATACCAGCGCCGTGTCGCTGCAGGATCTGACGACCTTGTGTCAAGAGATCATGCCGGAGGTGGAAATCATCAACATCATCGACGACAGTTTGTTAGCGGAGGTCAAGCGGAACACCGGGATCACCCCGGCCGTGATCAGCCGGATGTGCCGTTATGTTCAGTCGGCGGAATCATTAGGTGTTGATTTGATCTTCAATCAGTGTTCCTCGGTCGGGGAAGCCTTTGCGATTGCCAGCCGGTGTACGGCGATTCCCACGCTGAGAGTCGACGAACCGATGGCGGAAAAGGCAGTGAGTCTGGGTGCGCGGATCGGCGTAATCGCGACGGTGGCGTCGACGGTAAAACCCAGCTGCGATCTGATCCGGACGACTGCCCAACGGCTGGGCAAGGAAGTGGCCGTGCAGGAATATCTGGCGGCGGAAGCGCTGGACATTCTGATGAAAGAAAAGGATGTGGATAAGCATAACCGGATTGTTCTGGCGATGATTCAGCGGGCAGCGGCAGAAAACGACGTCGTTGTGCTGGCGCAGGGCAGCATGATCACCTTGCTTCCTTATTTAAATGAAATGACCATACCAGTGCTGACCAGCCCGCGCTCAGGCATCGAGCGCGCCTGGTCGATGCTGCAGGAGAAAGAGTGAAGTCCATGGAAGAAAAAACTTATTTTCACAGAGTGAATGAACTGACGCCGACGCGGTTCTGGATCAATAATGTGACGCAGGAAGAGGCGAAGCGGGCCTTGGCGGAAGGGGCGTGCGGCTGTACGCAGAATCCGGCGTATGTCTGGAAGATGATGCAGCGGGAAAGCGAGCTGCCGGAAATCCAACAGTTAATAATGCGGCTGCGGGATCAAGGCGTCGCCCGGGATCAGATTTTGATCGCCGTGCAGCGGGAGCTGGTCGGCCGCATCGCCAAACTCTTTTTACCGCTTTATCAACAGTCGCAGGGGCGATGGGGATATGTCAGTATTCAGGGGGATCCGTTCCATGAGGATTGCGATTCGATTGTAAAGACCGGGTTGTTCAATCGGGAAGCGGGCGAGAATATTATGATTAAGATTCCTGTTACGGAAGAAGGGTTAAAAGCCATCAGTATTCTGGCGGCTCAGGGCGTACCGATCAATGCGACGGAGGTGATGTCGGTTCGTCAGGCCATGGATGTCGGTCGGGTATATGCGGAAGCGACAAGCCATTGCGTCAGGAAGGCACCAATCTATTACTCGCACATCACGGGAATTCTGGACGAATATCTGTATAAAACAGTACAGGAAACGGAGGTCGCCATCGCCTCAGATGTGTTGTTTCAGGCCGGTATTGCGGCTACGAAAAAGACCTATGCGATGACCCGGACCCAATATCCGGATGTCGGCTTCATCGGCGGCGGTGCGCGGGGACTGCATCATTTCACAGAGATGGTAGGCGCTCAGGCTTGCGTTACGATCAACTGGAAGGGGACTGCCGATCAGTTGATAGATCAGAATCCGCCGGTGATCGAGCGGTTTGCCCAGCCAACGCCGCCCGCCGTGCTGGATGAGCTGCTTGAGAAGCTCCCGGATTTCCGTAAGAGTTATTGCCTGCATGCGATCGAACCTTCGGAATACGAAGCTTTCGGACCGGTCGTCCTGTTCCGTTCGTCATTTGAATCGGCGTGGAAACAGGCGCAGTCCTTGATTGACAGTTTAATCGGCTAATTTGATTATCCCTGGCTGAAAACAGTCAGGGTTTTTTGAATGATTCCCCCGGAAATCAACGATCAACGACGAATTTCAGCGCAATCGTTCAAAATCGTGCGAAGAATTAAAAATATGTTATAATATTAGCTTTTATTTTTGCGCTTAATTTTGAATGATAATCTTGAAAATCGGCGATAAACGATGAAATTCAGAGTTATCATTCAAAAACGTGCACGAATTAGAAAAAGTGATATACTATTTGGCTTTTTTATGAATGCTTGGATTAAAAATCAACGATAAACAATGAATTTCTCAGTGATCATTTAAAATTAAAAAACAGTTACCATTTCATGGTATAATTTATTTTTATGATCAATGTGGCTCTGATAAAAGAGTATTTTTGATGATCCGCAGGGTGAAGGCTGGTATTCTTTCAGCTTAAACGACCCGGGAGGAAACGATCCTTAAGCATTGAGCGTCATGGAGTGAATTGGGAAAAATTGTGATTTGTTCCCATGAGTTTAATTTTAAGAAGATGAAAAAAAGCGAAGCTGGATGATCAGATCGCTTTTTCTTTGGGTTCGGTTTTTACGCAGCTGCCAATTCAGCTTCAGGCGTCATTTCGATGAACTGATCAAGATCAAATGAGTACAGATAGGCGCGGATTCTTTTGTCCGGAATCATTTCGCGCAGACAGCGCAGATAAATTGAAATCTGCCGGGCATACAACATTTTTAACTGGTCGGCCTGGGCATGACGATCACTCTTGAAATCAATCAGTATAACTTCATTTTCATCCTGTGCGACATAGTCCATCTGCCCCTGAATTAATTCGTTGCCGGAAAGGACGGCGAAGGAGAATTCCTTTTCAACGGACATTGTTTGACAGTGCTGAAATAACGGCTGTTTGTTCAGCTGAAGCAAAAGAAGGATGTCAGAACGTCTTATTTCCGGAAGCAGGCCGCGGATCTGACTTTCCGTCCAATCTCCTTCCGGCAGGTGTTCCACCGCTTCATGCAGCTGGATGCCCCGCTGAGCTGGCCGGACAGCTTTACTTTTTGGAAACAGCGCAGGAATATATGCGGTCTGTTCTGTTTCCGACGGCGTCAGGGTGACCGGTAAGGGCTTTTCTTCCGTATAGCGCGGCAGGGAGATGACCGCTTTGCGGCGGTGCTGAAGCTGCTGGACCTCCCAGCGATCTTCAATCGTCCGGACTTTCCAGAAGCTGGAGTTACTTTCGCACATCGCGGATAAAATCAGGTCCGTCGTCCCTTTGCGTTCCAGCAGCGTGTTCATCGTTACCGGTTTATGCGGCAGCTCGCCTTTGATCGTATCGACCAGAATCATCTGATTCTGCGCCCGGGTCAGGGCGACGTAGAGAATCCGGATATTTTCTTCCAATTCTTCCAGCGTGATTTTATATTCGATCGCCTGCCGGATCGCGGTCGGCCGCTTAAACCGCCATGGCAGCTCCAGCGCCGGCAGGCCGATCCCCAGATCCGCATCCGCAATGCACGTTTCTTTTTTATCCATAATGTCGATCCGGCTGCTCGCCCAGTAAAAGACGACGGGAAACTGCAGGCCCTTGGACTGGTGAATAGTCATGACTTTGACAACGTCGTCCTCATTGCCGACAGGAATCGCTTCAGAGGTTTTTTCCTCGCTCACCTGGTCGATCATCGCGAGAAAGCCGGTCAGCGAATCGGAATGCTCGGCGCTGTATTGTTCCGCTTTCTGGCGAAGCAGGTCACAGTTGGTCCGCTGCTGAGCGGTACAATGCTCTTCATAAAAGTGATGAATCTGAAACAGCGCGTCAAGCAAAGCGCACAATCCCAGCTTTTGTGCGATGTCGTTTAACCGCTGCCGGTCAGCGACCAGCGGATGATGTTCTTCTTTCAGGATATCGAAGATCGGCCGGCGCTCCCGCTTCATTGCCAGACGTGCCAATTCCTCGTCATCCGCCTGATAAAAGTCAGAGGATAACACGGCGGTTAACGATAAATTATCGGCCGGATTGATCAGAATTCGAAACCAGGAAAGCAGAATCTGCATTGCTTCCGATTGATAGAACCCTGCTTTCGCGTCGATGTAATAAGGAATGCCTGCCTGATCGAAAGCTTGCTTCAAATGGGATTTAACCGCATGGGAACGCACGAGCACGACGTAATCTTTCCATTGCCGGAAGTCTGAGGTTTCGTGCATCGTTAAGATCTGTTGGGCGATGTACTGCGCTTTGATCTGATTGGCGGCGAGATTTTCCGCCCCCTCATCCTGATCCTTCAGCGCTTTGGTCATCAGCGCATGGAATTCAACCGGATAGTTGTCCTGCTTCTGAGCCGGAGCGCCGGTTTTTACGCAGTCGTGATCGGTGTATTGATCGGAACAGCCGGGAATGTTCATCAGCCGCAGAAACAGATCATTGTTGAAATCGACGATCATCTGCTTGGAACGGTAATTGCTGGAAAGGTGAATAAAACAATTTTCCGGCCGGGCGTCGTTCATCAAATTGCGCATGATCTGCGGCTTTCCGCCGCGGAACCGGTAAATCGACTGCTTGACGTCGCCGACGCGGAAGACGTTTGCGCCGCGGGAAATCAGATTGATGATCGCATTCTGCAGATCATTGGAATCCTGGAATTCGTCGACCATGATTTCATCAAAGCGCTCCTGATACCGCTTCGCGGCCAGATTGTTTTCCGCGGTTAAAATCTGATAGGCGAAATGTTCCATATCATCGAAGTCGATCCCTTCCTGCGCTTCCTTCAGCTGTGCATACAGCGCAAGGTAGTCGAGCGTCAGCGCCGTTAACGGCTTTATGATCGCATAGGTCAATGTCAGGTCGGAAAGCAGGGTTTCCTCGGTATAGGTCCGGCTGACAAGATCCTTTGCCAGCGCGTTGAGCTGTTTGCGCAGCGCGTTGAAATCCAGCGCGTCTTTCAGCGTACTGATCTTGGTCTGGATCGCGCCGAACAACGCGCGGCGGTATTCCCGGTAATCGTAATTTTTCGCAGCTTGAATCGCCGGCGCCAGCTTGCCAAGGAATAGAAGAACCTCGTTGGCCTGCTTTTCTTTGTCGGGATACGCGTCGAATAATATCCGCTGCATCTGGACGGCGCAGTCTTCCAGCCGTCCCGCTTCTACGGCGCAGCTTTCAAAGAAAGCTTCTTTTGCCGGGGAAGGCAGCTGATCGAGACGGGCGATCGGCGCGTAAGCTTCCGCTGCCGTTCGGATCCAGGCTTGCGGATCCTGCGACCCGGACGCTTTGGCCGAGATCGTCAGCACCGCTTTCTTCAGCTCGGATACATCCTCACTGCGGCTGGAAAATGTTTGCAGCAGTGTCGTAAACTGCCCGGGATCCTGCGCCATCTGCTTCCGGCAGGCGTGGGTAAACGCCTGCTCCTTCATCTGCGCTACTGCCGCATCGTCAAAAATCCGCTGGATGCGGGCCGGGTTTAGTCCGATCAGGGCGTAGTCGGCTTGAATGATCGACAGACAGAACGAGTGAATCGTGCTGATATGCGCGCTTTGCAGCAGGATCAGCTGCTGGCGGCAATATTGCGCTTCCTCTTCGTCCAGATCGGGTTCCTGCAGCTTGTCGTTCAGACTTTGCAGCAGTCGTTTTTTCATTTCGCTGGCTGCTGCTTCGGTGAAGGTCATCGCGACGATGCGGTCGATGCTGATGTGGTCTTCGAGCATCCGTTTCATTAACCGCGCGACCAGGACGGTTGTCTTGCCCGCTCCGGCTGAAGCAGAAACCAGAATGTTATGATCGGTCGTATGAATCGCCTTGAGCTGTTCCTCACTCCATTGAATCGCCATCCCGCACCTCCTTTCCTTCTTCTTTGCCAACCAGCGCCGCCGGTTTTTTCGGCGCTTTGCGCAGCCGGCAGACAGGTTTGAAATCACAGAATAAACATGCGCCTTCAACCGGATCCAGCTCTATCCGGCCTGCGCTGAGCTGTTGGACCAACAGCTGGTAAAGTTCCAGAATCAGTGCCTGGACATTGTCGAAGTCTTTCAGGCTTCGGACTTTGACCTGACCGTCTTTACAGGTTAGTCCCTGTACGTGCGTGCCGTCGTAATCCAAACCTTCGCACTCCTTCATCGTCCAGCCCTTGAGCTGATGGCTGCTTTGCAATTCGCTCATCCATTCATCGCGGTCAACGTCTTCAATTTCCATACGCCGGCCGTTCAGCGAAGCTTCGCTGACGCTGATCGTTTCATTTTTTAAGGAACAGTAATACGCGCCGGCCGGTTGCAGCCCGAGCTTGCGGACGGCAATGATCAGGTAGGTTAACAGCTGCAGCTGGAGTCCGGCTTTGACCCTGGCTTCGCTGAGTGTTTTGGCGGAGCTTTTGTAATCCAGAATCCGCAAGTCGTTGAGGCAGGTGTCAATGCGGTCGATAATTCCATTTAAGCGCACGGTGACGCCGCCGGTTTCAAGCAGATCTTCTTCAAAGCGGAGTTCCTGAAAGGCGGGTGCAAACGAAGTGTTTTCCTCCATGGCGGCCAGCGCCTGAAGCAGCTGCTTTAAATTCAGCTGCATCCGCCGCTGAATCTGGTCGATTTCGGCATGTTGATCAGGAAACAGAGCGTCGAGCTGCTGGAAATAAGGATTCAGGATCGCGTTTATTTCTGTTTCGCTGAGGCTGGCGTAAGCCTTGCCCTGAGACCGGATACCCTGTTCCAGCAGCGCGTGCTGGATCGTACCGGTTATGGCGGCATCTACCGTTGTCAAACTGCCTCTGGATAAGCGCAGACCGCTTTTGAGGAAGTAGGCATAAGGACATTGGAAATAAGTTTCAAAGGAAGAAATACTGCCGCGCAGCACATGATCCGGGGCAAACAGACGGCGGGCGGTATCCGGCAATAGCTGATGCCGCTGATCGGAATAGACCTCGTTTTGAACCAGCGGCCACAGCACGGCGCGGGTGGCCGCGCGCTGTTCAATTTCAAACGCGACGTCCCAGCTCTTGCCTTCGTAGTTGCCGGCAGCGTAAGAATAGATCAGGCAGTGGGATGCGCTGGTGTAGATCCATTCCAGCTGGCGAGTGTAATGATCGTAGCGCTCAGCCTGGGATGGCATCGAAGTGGTCTTCAGATAATCCTCGTCAAAGATCCCGGTGGCTGCGATATTTCCCGGGAAACTATTCTGATCCGCGCCGAAAAGAATTGTCAGCGGCCGGCAGGGAAGCGGATGCTTCAGATCGGTGATCGCGATTCGGCCGTCGACTTCTTCGCTGATTTCCAGCTTTTTCTGCGCAAGCAGCGCCATGAACATGTCGAGAGCTCCCGGCTGTTCCAGCAGATCCCAGCAATCCTCCAGCGTGGTCTTCAGATTTAATAACGCCCGCCGTTCCAATTCGTCATTTAAGCAAGAATGCTGACGAAGCAGTTCATAGCAGCGGGTGAGCTTTTCGCTCAGCGGGACATCCTCCAGCAGCGGAAGCAGCCAGGGAAGCAGCTGTTCATGCACGCTCTGAGCCTGCGATTCCAGCCGCAGCAGATTTTCTTTTTCAATGATATTGAGCAGTGTGTTGCTTTCCAGCGCCTGCTGTACATGCGTGAAAACCGGCTTGCACAGATCGTTCAGGTCAAAAACAAACTGTGTCAGATACTGAACATACGCCTCGGAAATCAACGTCGGATAGGTTTTCAGCTGCAGCGTTGTCAGAACCGCCGCGATTGACGGCGCGCGGGTCAGCGACACCAAAGCGTCAAAGCAGCGCAGGATTTTCGATGGTTTCTGATAAGCAACCTGGGCCGCCGGCAGCTGGTAACGGGTCAGTACGGAGCGGACCAGCCCGCCGTCGCGCTGACTGTTGCACAGAATGATCATGACTTCCTCCGGCTTCCATTGCTCGCGCAGCAAAAGCTGGGCCAGCCCCTCTGCTTCCTGCCGGGAATTCAGCGCCTTGTAAAACCGCGTTGTCCGCGGCTGCGCCTGCTTCAGCGGCTTGAACCGCAGCCCCTGCGCCTTCAAAGCATCAAGTAAACGCTGCTGATGCAGATCCTCGATCCAGCCGGGCGTGCACTCGGCCCCGCTGAAATCGAGCGTCTGGATTTCGGCGAGAAAACGTTCTTCCTGCAAATGTGTAAAAGGAAGATCGGCGATCAAGGCCAATAACGCCTTCAATTCCCGCTGCCCTTCGCTCTTTTCCGGCAGCTCAGCCAACGTCAGCCCGTAATCCTGCATCAGTCGCCGAAACGCAATCAGCTGGCGATGAAAATCAGGATAACGCACCATTTTGCGATAGACCCGGCAAACGCTCTCTGCCCCCTGAATCCGCATCGACGCCATCAGACTGTCCCGCGTCGCGTTTTCATTTGCCATCGCCTGCGCACGGATCAGTCCGGATACCGTCCCGAGGGCATAATGCGTCAGAAACCGCCCGTTCTGTTCCTGAATCTTCGCTTTGATCAACAGGCTGTGCAAATACCCCGGCGCCAGTAAATTTGGAATTTTCATGATGATCGCCTCCGCTGTTTTCAATATGCTTCATTTTATCATAGAAGCCCGTCCGCGGCAAAAGCCAGAACTTGCCTGAAAACGCAAAAACAGACGAATTTCAGGTTCGTCTGTCAGCGATTAATCAACAAAAGTGTCTGATTCTCGTCCATCGCCAGTTTTTCAAGCGTCGGATGCGAAGCTTCAACGATCAATGGGGCCGATCGCATGCCATCGTCGTCCATTGTATATGTTTTTCCTTCCCGCATGCCCCGCAGAAGAATCTTCAGCGCCGTGCGGAATTTGTCCGAACTGCCGTGAATCGCAACGATATTGACGGTTTTAACATATTCGTAATTCGGCGGATTAAGCTGGTCGTTATAGCGTGGTTCATACTCGCCCGGCGGCAGGATCAGCTGCAAACTGCCGTAGCCCAGCTTTGGATTCTCGCGGAAAACGATCTCGTCAAAAGCAAACGATAAATAAACTCTGTCCAGATCATCCGTTTCCATCAGATGGATGATTTGCGGCTGAAACAATTCCGGGAAATCCTGGCGGATCGGAACCTCTTTAAAACTGGAGAATTCGACCATCGTCAAGGGGACGCCAATGCCTGTGATCACCACGCTGATGATCAGCGCGATCAACAGCGGCCGTTTTTTCGTCGCCGGATGCACGATCCGCCACAAGGCGGCGACCGCCGTCTGGAAAATCCCGATCAAACCCAGACAGATCAACATGAGGCCCCACAGCTTCGCGCCTTGAAATAACAGGAAAACCAACAAGCCGAAGGCAAAGCAGAACGCAAACTCGCCCAGTCCCAGCGGAATCAGAATCATCAGCGTGATCAGCTGGACGATCCCGATCATCAGCCGGGCGGCAATTTTTCCAATCCCCCAGCCCTGCTTTTCAGCCGTTTTTTCCTCATTATTATAATAAGGGTAACGGCCGCGCGGCTGAATCAGCGGATCGATCGGATCTTCCAGAATCCGCGGTTCGTCGAATTCCTGACTGAACGCCTCGTCGATTTCCGCTGCGATCTGCTCTTCCGTCTTCGCCGCCGTTTCCGCCTGGGCAAAGGCTTCTTCCTCTTTGCGCTGCTGCGCTGCTTCGTTTTCCGTCTTCGCAAGATTTGAATTTACAGTTTGCGGGACGCCGCTTTGGGGAGAGCAGGCGTCGTCATGGCGCCTGCCGAAATTGAACCGGAGCGGTTTTTCAAACAAATCCCGAAGGGTGACCGGCTTGTTTTCCAAACCCTGAGAAATAAAGCTCGCCATCAGCAGGACGACCAGGCAGAGATAAATCAGGTTGATCGCCAGACGAACGAAGAAGTTCAAAGCTGCCGCTAAAAAGCCCGGCAGGATGGCGCGCAGAAGACTGACGATCAGGGCTTCCAGCAGGGAAAACGGGATTTTCATCAAACCGACGATCACCAGTGCGATCAATACCAGCGCGATCAGCCGGATCATGGCCTCGACGCTGAGGGTGTTGAAGTGTCCGGCGAAGTAGCTGACCACGGAGTCGATCCCCTGGGTCATCACGTCCACCACATTGTCGATGATATCCCGGCTTGAATCGCGGGTGTACTTTTCGTTGATTTTGTACGCGCTGAGAATTTCCCGCGCCAGATCGTCGAGGTTGCCGAAGTCGGCGACCGCTTCATCCTCGGTTTTGCCTTCCTGCAGCTTGTTGTCGATATACCCGGAATACTCGTCCAGAATATCCTGGATTTCATCGCGTTTCAGCAGATGCAGCTTGTGTTCTAATTTATCAAGAAATTCCTTCTTGGTCATCGTGATTTCCCCCTTCCAGGAATAGATTTAATTGCTTGGAAAATGCCAGCCATTCCGTTTTGAGCTGATTCATCGTTGTCAATCCCAGCGCGGTGATGCGGTAATACTTGCGCGGCGGTCCTTCGGTAGATTCCACCAGGTAGGTTTCGAAATACTTTTCGTTGGTCATCCGCTTGAGCAGCGGATAAATCGTGCCTTCGTTGACTTCGACGACTTCGCAGACCCGCTTGACCAATTCGTAGCCATAGATGTCGTGCTGACTGACGACAACCATGACGACCAGATCGAGCACGCCTTTTTTAAATTGTGCGTTCATGGCGATCCTTCCTTCTGATTACCATGCTAAACCCACTACTTTGCATTGTCAAGTAGCTAAACAAGATAATTTTGCCAGTTTTTACGGCTTGGGGACAAATTTTACTTTTTTTTATTGCCTGATTGTGATAAAACAGATATAGAAGAAACGAAACAGGGGGACCAAACGAAATGGCAATTTATCAAATCTTAGAAGAAATTAAAGATGTCAGAAAAGAAGGAGAGCTGTGCGAGTTCAACGGCTACCTGGAAGATTACCTGGAAGTCATTGATTCTTCCGAAGATCAGCCGATGAAGGATATCCTGCACGCACTGTTTGAAGAAAATCATGATTTGAAGATCTGCGTGAATCTGCGCGCCGATATCAACCGGCAGGTGATTTCCAATCAGATCATCCGGTATAAAGATGCATTTAAGCTGCAGGGGCATCCGGTGATCTGCCCGATCATCGTTTATGGCAAGCAGGACGATGCCGAACGCGCGCTGATCTTAGTCAAGCACAGCGACCGCAGCTATCTGTATGCCAAGGGTCTCTATTATACGCTGACGGAGCCATACAGCTTCCTGGCCGACTGCAAGAACGAGCTGGTCGCAGTGACCGCCGAGAGTGTCGACGGCGTTCTGGCGACGTTCCGCAAGCTGTTCAGCGTCAAGGCCGGCGCACTGCAGCGGGAAGCGGACCGCAGCCGTTTCTCCAACTATGAACAGCTGAAGAAGGATGCGCTGGACGAAGCGGAAGCCGTCAGGGAAAATGCGGAAACCGAGCTGCACGAAGCGGAAGACAAAGAAGCGGCGATCTATTCGCTGGTTGTTCGTTGGTTCTTGTTGAAAAAAGTGGTTTACGTTCAGTACATGGTCAATAAAGACATGCTTCAGAACGTTCATGAAGGCAACATCAAGAAACAGCGCAATCAGGCGAAGATCAACGCTGACGAAATCCCGTTCATCTCTTACAGCGAACTGTGGAGAAGCATCTAATCCAGTAAATCAAGCGGCAGTCATGGGAAAATCACTCATGACTGTCTTTTTTTTGTGTTTCGGCATTTTTCATTGAGCAATCGCTTAAAAAATCCGGAATAAGTAGAAAATCTAACCAAAAAATAACCTCGCTTTGATAGGATATAACCATCAGGAGGTGCATCGAGTGCAAAAAGAACGGGTATTCTGGTTCTTAAACCGAATGATCTTTCCCCTTCCCGGGAAATCTGATCAAAAAATGACGCTGCGGCAGTCCGCGCAGAGGTCCAGGATGAACTTCCGTAACGGACTGACAGAGAAGAATCCGCCAGGACCGGTATCCTGAGTGCAAAGGATTCGGATTCCACGGTATAAAAGTTTCAAATATTCTGAGAGGAGCAGGAAAATGCAAAGAAGTCTACAAAATCTGATGAATAAGCTGTTGAAAACCGGCGTAGCCATGATGTTGGCTCTGACCGCAATAAACTATCAGTCCGTCATGGCGGAAGGCGCTGAGCCGAAACAGCCGGGCGAAGGGAATACGGAAATGCGGGAGGGTCAGAATAATGATCAGGAATCGGAAGCCGGGAACACTCCGGCGACGGCTGATCCGGTGAATTCGCCGACGCCGACCCCGGAAGTCGCGCCTACGGCAACCCCGGAAGTCATGCCGACCTCGACTCCGGAGGCCACCCCGGCAACAACGCCGACTTCGACGCCGGAAGCCACCCCGGAAGTCACCGACTTCGACGCCGGCGGGCGATGAAATCCTGAATCCCGATCTTGAAAATTCACAAACATTCGATTACAAGATCACCTATGTGATCGAGCCGGAAGCAGCGGCAATGATCGAAGGCCCATCCGGCATGAATGCGGAAGACGAAGCTGTCTTCACGGTTGAACCGGCTCAGGGATATCAGATCGTCAGCGTCATGGTGAACGATGAACTGACAGAGCCGATGAATACGGCGGATGAAACAGAAACAGACGGCGCTGAAAAAGTAGCCGTGCAATATTCCATTGCCTCAGCGCAAGACGATGTCACTGTCGTCGTAGCACTGGAAAAAGAGGAAACCCGCATGCCTGCCGCCGTCTATACCGCTGAAACGGAAGACGCAATCATCACGGTATCCGCACCGGAAGGCGCATTTAGTGAAGAAGTCCGGCTGCAGGCTGAAAAGATTACGCAGCCGGAGGCACTGGAAGCCGTGGCCGATCAGGTTGAAGACGCGCTGGATGAAACGCAGCTCCTCGTCGCTCTGGCCGCTTATGATCTTACATTTTACGCGGTGAACAGTGGGGAAGAAGTGGAGCCGGACAGCGGTGTTTCCGTCAATATCAGCTTGAAAGCGCCGCTGACGGAAACCCTTTCAGAAGTTGCTCAGGAGTCGGAAGTGCAGGTTGTGCACGTGCCGGACGACGCGGCGGCTGAAGTCGTCGCCTCTGCGCAAAATGCCAAAACTACTGAAATTACCTTTGAAACAGAAAGCTTTTCCACCTATGTCATCACGATGACGACGAAGGCGGCAGCCGGGTATAACGATAACGTTTACGCGACGCTGCAGGCGGCCATCAACGCCGCCGCGCAGGCAAACGATGCCAATCCGGTGATCGAGCTTCAAACTGACGTTGCCGAAAGCGTGACCGTACCGAAGGCGAAATTTGCGCAGCTGACGATTCATTTGAACGAAAAGACCTGGACGACAAACGGCGCATCGGCGATCACCGTCGGCAGCGGTTCCCTGAAAATTGAAAACGGAACGATGGAGGCGGCGGATGTTTACCGTCTGATTACCGCCAACGAAGCCGATGTATCGGTAACGAACGTTACATTTCTGGGCGGATACAACATTGACAACGAAGAAACAATCTTGATCAACAGCAACCGAAAATCCGCAGGCGGCATGGTGCTGGTGGTTAACGGAAATCTGACCGTGGACGCCTGTACGTTTGACGGCGCAGCCAAAGGAATGGTGAGTGACGTCGTTTACGGCGGCGCGGTCGCCATGATCTCCGACGACGCCGATCAAACGCTGGCGTTCTCATTGACCAATTCAACGTTCAGGGGAAATCTGGCGCAGTATGGCGGCGCAGCAGCCCTGATCATCGACGGTCAGGCCGCTGGCAGAACGATTGATCTGACAGTTGAAAATTGCGAGTTTGCCGATAACCGGTATCTGTCTAACGGCGGCGCGCTCTACGCCACAATCAATAACGCCAACTCCAACCCGACCTTCAACGTCACGATCAACGGCGGGCAGTTTGCAAACAATAAACCGCTGGCCAACAGAGGCAACGGCGGTGCGCTGAGTATCCAGGGACAGACAAACGCTGACGCTTCGCTGAAGATTGCCGGCACGACAATCACCGGTTCGCAAGCCTTGAGCAGCTATGGCGCAGCGATCTCTGCCGAGAAAATTCCGGTGACGTTAACAAACGTTAAAATCAACGACAATATGACCTCAGGCAATGGTACGGTCTACGTAACCGAGAGCAGTCTGGTAGTGAAGGATTCCGAATTCAAACAAAATTCCGCGTCCAGCGGCGGTGCGATTTATCTGAATAAACCGACGGCAGACTGCCTGTTCCAGAACACGCTCTTTGACGGGAACCAGTCGACCGCGACGTCGAAGTTCGCAACCAACGGCGGCGGCGCCGTATTGATCAACGCCATCCCGAATAACCGGAATCTTCAATTCGAGAACATCACGGCGATCAACAACAGTGCCAAATACAATGGCGGCGCGCTCTCGTTGAATGCCAGCGGCGCCAACGAGATTCACGTCGAGATCAGCGGCCGGATTGAAAACAACACGGCGGAAAATAACGGCGGCGGGATTTATCTCAATAAGATCAAAACGACGACACTGGCGGATGTGATCATTACCGGCAATACCGCGAACAAGACGTTTCAAGGCGTTGGCGGCGGCCTGTTTCTGGCGCCGGTCTCCGGAGCCGTTCTGAACTTGAACGACGGCACGCGGATCTACAAGAACTTTACGCCGCACGATACAATGGTCAACAGTCAGGCCGGCGCTGTCGGCGCTTCCTCTGAAATTCTGGCGGCGAACACCGCGTCCGCCAAAGCGACCATCAACATCGCGGAATCGGCCTTGAAAACGGAAACGGAAGACGCGATCTATACGCTGAACCTCTATACGCAGAAAAATTTAAAGGACTTGTATCAGGGCTATTACAGTCTGGTGGAAGTACCGAAGCGAATTTATTTAGCAGCCGACGAAACCTTCCATACCGGCGAAAACGACCAGGTAACCCGGACGTTGGCGGAAGCGGCGCAGGCAGCGCAGGATCAGGGACTGAATAAAATTTATGTCTGCACTACTGTCACGGTCACGGCGGCCGATGAGGAAATTCTGAATCAGCGCGGACTGACGCTGGTCCGCTGCAGCGAGCACCACGACTCCTCTTTGCTTGAGATCAAAGGCGAAGTGACGCTGGACGGCGCGCATCTGGACGGCGCCAGCATTGAAAGCCGGAATTCGCTGATTTCGGTCGGCAGCAACGCCAAATTGAACATCACTGGAACGACGCTGATTGAAAACGGCGTTGCGGACTACGGCGGCGGAATTATCGTGAATCAGGGCCTGCTGAACATGACCGGCGGTACAATCCGCGGCAATCATGCGACAAAGCTGGGCGGCGGCGTTTATGTCCAGGGATATAAGGCGGTCGTTAACTTTGACGGCGGCACGATTATCGGCAACCATTCCGCGGTTTATGGCGGCGGCGTCAACGTAAGCGATAAAGGAACGGTGAACTTCGGTCTGTATGACGGCCGGACGCTTGTTACCCAGAATACCAGCGTCAGCGAAGGCGGCGGTATTTGTTACGAATATTCGTCGCAGGGCAAGATCTATCTTGCGACCTTTACCGACAATGAATCCACGGCCAATTCCATGTATGTCAGCGGCGGTGCGATCTCGATCCAGCAGAACGCTTCGGTAGAAATGAAGAACCTGTATGCGAGCGGCAACCGCTCGACCAGCGGTTATGCGCACTATGGCGCGCTGTATACCTGCCCGACTGGGGAAACGGCGATCTTTGAGATCAACGGCGCACTGATCATCGACAACAAAGATAAGAACAATTACAGAACTACGGATATTTATCACAACAGCGGCCGGGACGGCAATCGAGTTTACGTTTCCGACGTAGCGCCGGGCGGCGGCGAGATCACATTTGTCCGCAGCAGCAATCCGGATGAAGTGCTCGACCGCAGCGCTTACCAGTATACGTCAAATTCCTTTTCGATGATCAGCCAGGCTTCCGAGCAGACCCGACAATGGGCTAAAGAAGCGGCCGAAGCGCACGGCGTCGTCGTGACCGGAAACCGGGGCGGCGGCCCGGGCTTCGCGATCGCCAACAACGGTCATTTACAGATCGGCTCCGATACCGAGGCATTGCAGGTGATCAAGACCTGGACTGACGCCAATGGCAAACCGTTAAAAGAACATCCGGATCAGGTGCTGGTCTACCTCATGCGCGATGGCGTATCGATCGATGAAACGACCCGCAAAGACGCCTCGGTCATCCTGTCCGAGGACAATAACTGGAATTATATCTGGACGAATCTGGAACCTGGCCATGACTGGACGATCGTGGAAGCGGGAATCGACGGATACTCGGCGATCATCAGCGAAAAGGTCAAGGCCGACGCACCGTTCAACGGCGAATTCGAAGTTGAAAATTTCTATCAGGTCAAACTGGATAACCGCAAGGATGCGCAGGTCAAAAACTATACCCTCTCTGTTGGAAAAACGGTGATCGAGCCGCAGCCTTCCGACGCGGTGTTTGAATTTACAGTCAAGCTGGGTCCGACAAAAAACAAGTTGTCCTATTATATCACGTCGGCCGACGGCCAGAAAGGCAAGCTGAAGCCGGTCTACGATTCGGAAAACCTGACGATCGTCTTAAAAGGCGGCGAGCAGTTTACGTTAACAGGTCTTACGCAGGGAACGGAATATTCCATCGAAGAAGCCAAAGGTGATTATCTTGTCTACATTGACGAGGTCTTCACGGAAGACCGCACGGCCTCCGGCGTCGTGATGAACAAGGCGATCGAGATTGCCTACACAAACATTGCCAAGGTCAACCTGGCGATTGAGAAACAGCTGCAGCGTTACAGCGAAACGTACAAAGGCGCAACCTTCGTTTTTGAAATCACCGGCACACCGGAGGATGAAAACAATCCGGCAGGAGCCTATAACAACATCGTCGCGCTCACTTTCAACAGCGCGGGTTCTGAAACCGTGGAAATCAACGATCTCCCTTACGGACTGAACTACACAGTGAAAGAAATTTACAGCGGCAGCGTGTATGATGCCGCAGGGGCGGATACCTTCCAGCTGCCGGTCTCGCTCTGGAGCGCGTCGGCGGATCAGATGCCGGAAGGCGTTACGCTGATGAGTGATGAAAACGGACGCCGGCTGGGCTTGAAGGTGACGGCCGTCAACGATTTCAACGAAAATCAGAACAGCGGCAGCGGCGTGATCAACAAGTATGCCGTTGACAACGGAAAGATCGAAGTCACGCCGGTTTACGAGAAGGCTGAATAAGGAGGAGTACCAATGAAAAAGAATTTCTGGAAAAAGCCCTACGGAGCAATCGCCTTGATCATGGCACTCGTTCTGGGCTTCGCCGTCAATCCGTCGCTGGCTTATTTCACGGATTATACGACGGCTGCCGGCACCGCTCCGGTTGCGCTGGAGCCTTCCCATACGGAGATCATCGAGATCTTAAACGGATTGGATAAACAGATTCAAATTAAAAATACCGGAACGTTGGAAGCGTTTGTCCGGCTGCGGATTTTCTATCCTGCGCTGGACAATCTGGATGTCAAGATCACTGCCGGCGCCGGCTGGGTTTGGGAGGAAGCGGAAAACTGCTGGATTTATACAGAAGTGCTGAAGCCGCAAGCGAGCACCACGGTCGTTCAGGTGGATGTCGACGAAACGAAGGCCGGAAGCCTGACGCAGGATTTCCAGATCGTCGTCGTTCATGAAAGCGTTCAGGCGCTCTATGACGGCGATCATCCGGATTGGAACCTGAGCTGGTCCCATGGAATGGAAAAGGGGGAATAAGCGGTGCGTAAAATAAAATATGGTCTGATCGCCTGCGCGGCCGTGCTGGTCATCGCCTTGGGCGTCGGTGCGGCCCGGGCAGTTCCGGCAGCCCGCAATGAAGAATATACGGCTGAAATCGCGACCAGCGAACTAACGGTCGGGCTTGTGGAAAACGGCGTGCTGATCCCCAATGAAGGCGAACTGTTGACGAATACGTTTAAGGAAAACGTCATTCCCGGCAAGAATTACACCGAAGAACTCAGCGCTGTGAATACCGGCGAGGTCGAGGAATATATCCGCGTCATCGTGACCCGGCGCTGGGTCAAAGTGGTCAAAAACGAAGATGGATCAACGACGGTGACCGAGATTCCGGAAACGGAACTGGATCCGGCGCTGATTCGGCTGTCGCTGAAGGATACCGACTGGATTGTTGCTCCTGCCTCCGGAAACAAAGAACAGGTTGTTCTCTATGGAAAACACATTGTAAAAGCTTCGGAAACGGTGATGTTCAATACAGAAATCTCCGTCGATCCGAAAGTCGCTTCAATCCTGACCCACACCGAATTGGAAAATGGATCGGTCGTGTCTTCTTATGATTACGATGCGGACAGCGTGCAGCTGCAGCTGATCGCCGAAGTGGACGCCGTGCAGGTCAATAACGCACAGGACGCGATCTTAAGCGCCTGGGGCGTGAAGGTCAACATTGCGGATGATGGAACTTTAAGTTTGGCGGAATAGGAGGAAAGTTAACATGAAGATGATGAAAAAAGCCATGAGCTTTCTGATCGCCGCCGGGTTTCTGATCACGCTGGCAACGCCGGTATCCGCAGAAAGTCAGACTGGATCGGATCAATGGCAGGTCGCGTTTGACGGGCAAAAGATGAAAGCCAATTATACCGCCGCGGATTTCGCTGACTCCTTCAGTGATCTGCAGCCGGGCGATACCGTCAGCATTGAGATTACACTGAAGAATGTCTGCGGGGAAAAAGCAGACTGGTACATTCAGAACAATATTCTGGATATTTTTGAAGAAGCGGATGCGGCCGATGGCGCGTATACCTATCAGTTAACCTATACGGAACCGGGGGCTTCAGCTGTGACCCAGGTGCTGTACGACAGCCGCTCAGTCGGCGGGGAAAGCACGGAAGGCGGCGCGGGCTTAAATCAGATCAATCCGACGCTGGGCAGCGATTATCTGTATCTGGATACGCTGGCGGATGGCGAACAGGCCAGGGTAACGTTAACCTTGGGACTGGATGGGGAAACGCTGTTAAACGCCTATCAGCGCAAATCAGCGGCTTTGTCGCTGTACTTCGCGGCAGAGATTGCCGAGACGACCGTAACGGTCAATGAAACCAAAACGAACACGATCGTGAATACCGTGGTGAAAACGATTGTTTCCCCGCTGACTTCCGATGGAAGCTCGCTGCCGCTGCTCGGCGCACTGGCCGTAGGCGCGGTGATCGTGCTGATCGTGCTGATCGGAATCAATAAACGCAGAAAAGCAAAGGAGGAACGGTAAGATGAAGAAAATGATGCGGGCGCTTGTCACATTCTTGACGTTATGCTCGTTGATCGCCAGTCAGGCTGCGGCGCTGAGGGCGGAAGAAAATCAGGGCTATGGCTATTCGCTTACGCTGTCCTCCGGTTCCGGAGCCTTTACTGAAATCATGGCTGATGCGGTGACGGTCAACGGTAATCCGGTTCAGGCAACCGCAACGGATCATGAAGTGACGATTTCCGGACTGCATTATGGCGACGCCGTGCAGCTGAATGTTCAAACTGCAGGCGCGGTGACGCACGCGGATGGTCGATATCATGTCCGCGGCTACCGCCTGAGCGGGCGCGACGCCGTCGTGGAAAACAATGAAGTCATTACGGTAAAAGGCGACGCCAGCTACGTTGTGGCGTACAGCGTACCGGGGAATCTGGTGGCTTACACGATTCATTACGAAGACGCCGAAGGACAGACGCTGGCTGCTTCCCAGACATTCTATGGCACGATCGGCGATCCGATTTCGGCAGCCATGCTGAACATCGACGGCTATGTGCCGACGCCGGCTTGCCAGCAGCTGATTCAGAACACGCGTCTGGCTGCGGAGAGCGCGGAGAATGAATTTACGTTTGTCTACGAAGCCTCCGCCGTCCGCACGACGACCAACACGAACGTGGAGACCGTAACGCGCACGGAAGAAGTGACGAATACAATCGGGGTTCAGGTCAACAATCCGCAGCCGCCGGTCAATAACGGCCAACAGGAGCAGCCGGTAGAAGTTGTAGAAGATAACAACACCCCGACAAACGGCGGCCAGGAAGTTCCGCAGCAGGAAACGGTGGAAGAAGCGGTAACGCCGCAAAGCGGCGGCCAGGCGGCAGGCGGAATGAATCTCTTCATGATCGGCGGTATCGTTGCCCTGATCGCTGTAATCGGATTGATTATCGTGGTTATGAAGAAGGAAAAAGAAGCTGACAGCGAGGAATAAAGGAGAAAAGAGTCGGTCCGGATTTATTTCCTCGTCAGAATGATTTAAAATGGAAAGGATTCCGGCGGGTCCATTCTGAAAAAACGATACGGACAACAGAAGTAAAAACAGAAGGACATCGCAGGGTGTCCTTCTGTTGTCTGACTGATTAAGAGGAATGGAAATATGAACTTGCTAAGACCGGGTAGGCTTTTTCAGCTGATCGCCCAGAAACATCAGAAGGGCGGCGGCCGCCAACAGCGCAAGCATGATGAATTTGCCGGAAGGACTGGATAAAAACAAAGCCAGAGGGCCCAGCCCGGGAAAGACCGCGACGACTTTGCCAATGAAGCGGGCATACGCGACCGGTTCGCGGTCTTCCGCCTGATTGGCGTCGCCCTTTGTGATCAACTGTGAATGTTCCGATTGATTTTCCACGACCCGGTGGGTGACGACGGAGGATGAAGCCGCGCCTGCGCGGAAAACGATGACCTCGCCGCTGGAAACGGCAGCGGGATCCGCCGATTTTGCGCAGACCAGACTGCCGGTGGGAATACCCGGTTCCATACTGCCGCTGGTTATGGCGTAAAGATGAAGCCCGGAAAGCGGGGGCAGGGTCAAAAATAAAATCAGAAACAGTGAAACTGAAATCAGAATCAGACCGGCGCCATGATAGACAACGCTCAGCCGGCGCTGTCCTGGCGAGGATAAATCCGTTTTGATTTGCGGTTGTATTTTCATATTCAGACTCCTAACGTTTATCTTCATTGTAAAGCGATTTGACGGGCAGTGTCAAATTAAAAGACAGAGGGAAGCGAGGAAAACGTCAGTGAGCGTTGTCAGCGCTTCAGACAGAAAGGGGGGAGCAGGATGAAGCAACGAAAAAAAACCGGACAGGAGCGTTTGATCTTTGCCGGTATGGCTGTCTGCATCGGCGTGTTGGTTTACTGCGCTTTTCAATTTAGCCGTTATATTGAGGAAAGCCGGAATCATCAGAAAGCCCGGGAAGAGGCTGTCAGCCGCTATGTGAGCGCGCAGCCGGCGGGTTCTGAAGATGCTGCGGACTTTTCTGTGGATTTTGCCGGACTGCGCTGCGTGTCAAAGCATGTGGTCGGCTGGATCCGCATTGCCGGATTGGAAGTTATTGATTATCCGATCGTTCAAGGCTCTGATGATACATATTATCTGCGCCATACCTGGGATGACCGCGTCAGCCGGTATGGAGCGATTTTCATGGAATGGGAGAATCAGCCGGACTTTAACGACCTGCATACGATTCTCTATGGTCACAGTATGAACGACGGAAGTATGTTCGGCAGCTTGAAGCAGTATGCCAATGCGGATTTCTATTCCCAATTCGGCGGAGAGATTACGATCAGCCTGCCTGCGGAAACACGGAGATATCGGATATTTTCCGTTGAATATGCGCAGCCGGACGCGTTTAACGTCTATACGATCGGCTTTGGTCACGATGAAACCTACGCGGAGTTCATCCAGGGCTTTCATGAACGGGCGTTATACAAAACCGATGTGGAAGCAACCCGGGCGGATTCGGTTCTGACGTTGTCGACCTGTTCGGATAACGGGGAGCGCCGGTTTGTCGTTCATGCCCGGCTGGAGTCTGTCCAGCCGCATAATTCATGAGAAAGCAGGGCGATCCAGCTCTGCTTTTTTTTACCGCATCGTGAAACCGGAGCTTCGTGGAAATCCTTGAAACCTGTGCTCGCGTTTAACACGTCTTGTGGACATTGAGGAAAGATTTATCAGGAGAAAATAATAAATTCTATAATTATATATGATTTGTGAATAATTTATTCGACAGGTTTGCGCCTCCATGATAGACTAAGGAAAAGGGAGGAAACTTTGATATGACAATGCAGGTCAGCTTTGAAAAAATCGACGTCACCCCGGCGCTGCCGGTCCGGCTTTCCGGCTTCGGCAAGATCCGCTGGGCACAGACTGCCCATGATCCGCTGTATGCCCGTTTGCTTTTGTTCAGCGGGGAACAGGAGACGCTGTGGATCCAGATCGACTGGTGTGCGGCGGACGCCATGCTTTACCAACAGATTGCGGAATTAACGGGGATTCATGCGCCGCATCTGATCCTTTCTTCGACGCATACGCATTCCGGCCCCTGCGGCACGGTGCGCTGCGATCAGGGAATTCTAAAGGGACTGGAACCTGTTTTCGGCGAGTATAACGCCTGTTATGTAACGGAAACCGCCCGGCGGATTGCGGCGGGTGTCGAGCGGCTGCGGACGCAGAAACAACCGTTTGCGTGGCGGATTCTGCGCGGTACCGTCAGCGGGTTGGGGACCGACCGGCATGATCCAACGCTGCCAAGCGATCAGGACGCGTTTGTTCTGGAACTGATCACGCAGGATAAGAAACGCTGTCTGTGGACGCGCATGGCCTGTCATCCGACGGTGCTCAACGGTGAAAATCTGATGTTGAGCGCAGACTTTCCGGGCGCGTTGGAAAGCTGCTTCGCGGATGCGGAGATGGTCGCCTTCGTCAACGGCAGCTGCGGCGATATGAGCACACGGTTTACCCGCCGGGAATCCAGCTTTGCGGAAATGGAGCGAATGGCGCAGCTGGCGGCCGATCAGCTGAAAACGCTGCTGAACCAGCCGGAGCCGCTGTCCCCGGGCGCGAATCTGACGCTTGAGGTTCATCAGAAAACCTTCATGGTTAAGGCCAAGGTCCTCGATTCGGTTGAAGTCGCGGAAGAAAAAGTAAGGACGCTGAGCGCACAGGTCAAACAGGCACGCAGGGAAGGCGCTGATGCCAAAGCACTGCGTTTATTGGAATCGCTGAAAGAAGGTGCAGAGAATAATTTACTGTCCTGCCGCAACGCTTCCGGTCTGCGCGAGATCCCGCTGTCAATTTCCTGCATTCAGCTGCCTTCCGTCAAGCTGATCACCGTGCCGGTCGAGCTTTTCAGCAAGCTGAGCAATCCGGTGAAGGCGCGCTGGAACGCGGAATTCATCGGCTACACCAACGGCTATTCGCTGTATATGGCGGATGAAAACGCCTATGACCAGCAGTTCTACGAAGCGATGAGCAGTCCGTTTGAAAAGGGCGCCGGAGAACAGCTGATCCGTGAGATCGGCGACTGGCTGGCAACGTTATAGAAAGAACTCCCGGAATGGGGCAGAACAGGAATCCGGAGGATATAGATGGATTTCAGCTTTATTTCATCGGTGATTGAGATTTGCGGGCGGCCTGTTTCAGGCCGCTTTTCAAATCTTTGTCTTGAGTGCGGTTTGAAGCGTCATAAGCGTGAACGATTTCCCGCGCACACGTTTTAAATCATGGTATAATAAACGCGAGTTTATAAAATCAGACTAGCGCTCCAGAACTTGAGCAAGGGGGAACAAAATGAGAAATTCCTGGATATTTCCGGTGTTGTTTTTTATGGTTATCTTTGGATTTGGCGGGATCTTCAGCGGCTTGCTTTTTCCGCTGATCATCTTTTTCATCATTTATAAATCAGTGACAAAGAATAATGAGGAGCGGCAGACAATCCGCCGGCGTTCTTCTTCCGGGCAAAGCCGCACGCGTCTGTCCGGCCGGCAGAGCGATCTGGTCAACGAAGCGCTGAGCCGCTATTTCCGCACGCATGAAAAGCTGCCGCTGCTGGAAGAAATCAGCCTGCGGCCGGAAAAGGCGGAATACACCGGACTGCGCAATCTGGTCCTGCTGAAGGACGACGACTGCATCGGCACGCTCGACGAGTTCGGCGAACGCTATCCGCGGTTGTATAACGAGATTCTGCGCTTACTGGTGGAGTTCGCCAAACAGCCGCAGACGGAAGAAAAACCGCAGACCACGGCTGATCAGAAACCAGAAGTCCCGGCGGAAGAAGCCGATTTGCCGCAGGCAGAGCCGGCTCAGCCGGAGCTGGATCGGGCGGAAGCCTATATTGAAAAAATCAACGCTCTGAATACCGAGATTGCCAACGAGTCCATCACTAACGGCCTGTACCAGACCTGCGCGCTGTTGAAACATCTGGCGATCGCTGAGGAAAAATTCCCGGAGAATAAAGATAAGCTCGACAAGCTCTATCAATACTATCTGCCGATTCTGCTGGACATTCTGGAAAATTACAAGAACATCGGCCAGTCTGCGTCCAATCATGAAGATTTCCATGAAGCGGAGGATCGCCTGAACAAGACGATCATTCTGATCAACGAAGCGATGAAAACGATCAGCGCGACGATGGCGGAAGACGATTTGATGAGTTTATCCGCTGACATGACCACGCTGGAAGCCCTGTTGAAAAAAGATGGTCTGGTTCAGGAAGGCACGCTCTCCGGCGTCAGAAAGTAGGTGAATCCATGAGTCAGAAACGTAAAAACACCGATTATTTAGATGATTTGTTTGATAAACACTTCAATGATAAAGATTTCATGAATACCAACCTCGCCGATTTCGGACAGATGGTGCGCGACACGATCAATGAGGAAGCCCGCAAACAGGGCTACGATACGATGAGCGATCTGATCAGCGGCGAGATTCAGGAAGGCCTCAGCGGCAACAGCCGGACCCGCAAACGTCCGGTGACCGCCGCCGTGCATCGCCGTCACGGCCGCTACCGCACCCGTTATGAGTATGTGCGGGAGATGCTGGAAAACATCGTGTATCCTCCCCGTCAGCGCGGCTATTACCGCGACGGACACCAGGATGCAGTCCAGCGTTATCTGCGCCGCATGGCCATCAATCAGAACGATATGATGATGTATGAAAAGATCGTCGACGAGGAAATCCGCAAATATTACCAACAGAATTCCCGTCAGCGAAGCAATAAATATGACGAGGGCTATTACGACGGCCTGAAGCTCGTCGCGCGCGCGTTGAAGCAGTCACGCGATTTGATGATGGAAGAGATCAGCGACCGGCTTGCGGCCGCGCTGAAAGTCTATTAGAGGATAATCCATGGCAAAGGATAATGAAAAAAAAGATCTGGAACAGTTGATGAATTCGATGTTCCGCGGTCACCGGCTGAATACCGTTTCGGCCGAAGACTATCTTGAACAGGTTAAAAAAAGTCAGAATGAAGTGCAGACGGGTCTGGATCAGGCACAGTCACATCAGAAACAAGTGGAGGATACGCTGAGCACGACGGAAAACGCCGTCGATCAGCTCAACGCGATCCTGCATCAGCAGAGCGAGGATTTACAGAAACAAGCAGAGGCCCTGCGCGATCAATCCCGCGATCTGGGGTTTACCGATCAGGATTTTGCGAAGCTGCAGGCCGAGGTGCAGAAGGATTTCGGGATTTCGGTCGACGTCGAGAATCATCAGAAGCGGCAGGCTCAGGATCTGCGGGCCGTGCTGAATGGAATGCAGGAAGCCGCAAAACAGACGGAGACCGTCGTTTTAGGTCAGGAACCGTTTCTGGCGGATTTGGCGCGGGCTTTTTTCCGCCCGTTGGCCAGCGGGCAGCCGGAGGACCAGCTGCGCAATGTGTTTGTGATCAGCGGCCCGGCCGGCAGCGGCCGGCATCTGGCCCTGGCCACGATGATCAACATTCTGGCGGAAAAACACTGGCTGGCCAGTGCGGAGGTCGTGACGATCAACGGCTCGCATTATGCCGGCAGCGATCAGGAAAAAGTCTTCATTCAGGACATTTACGCCGCTTCCTGCGCACCGGCGGAAGTGATCGTGATCGAACAGGCGGAAGCGCTGTATCCGCCGTTTCTCAACCAGCTGATGAAGCTGTGTCAAAATGAAGAAGTGACGTTAAACAAGCGCTATGTTTTGAATAAAGGAAAACAGCTGGTGGAAGCCGGCAGCTCATTAGTGACGCAGACGGTGTCCACCTTGAAGCTGACGAACAAATATATCGTCTTTCTGACGACTTCACGCAAGGCACTGATGCAGAACTTCCCGAATTCGATGGTGGAACAGATTCTTGATCAGCCGGCAACCCAGCCGTTAAGTCAGGAGGTGCTGCTGACGATTTATCAGCGGCTGTTAAACGAAAGCGTACAGACCGCGAAGAAACAGCTGAACGTGACGCTCCTGTTGGACGACGATGCGGCGCAGAAACGGCTGGCGGTTCTGGAAACCTCTGCCGGGGCACTGGCTCTGGAAAAAGATGTGCGTCAGCTGAACGCAGCCTTAAACGAGCTGTGCCTGAAGCAGCCGGAGCCGGTTCTGGAGGTTCGTGCGGAAGCGGGACGGGAATGGGTTTTTGAAGTGAACGGCCAGCGGTTGGCGATTTCGGATCTGATCCGGCTGGAAAAGGACGATCTTGACGCGATCCGCAAGGAAATGGACGCGATCGTCGGTCTGCAGGAAGTCAAGGACACGCTGCGGTCGATGGAAGAACATTACAAAGTGACGCAGCTGCGGCAGAAACAAGGGTTAAAAGCCGCCCCGCTGTCCCGCCACATGATCTTTACCGGCAATCCGGGGACAGGCAAGACGACGATGGCCCGGCTGGTCGCCCGGCTGTTTAAGGCGCTCGGCTTGTTAACGCAGGGGCAGCTGATCGAGGTCAGCCGCAGCGATCTGGTCGGCCGCTATGTCGGCCATACCGCGCCTTTGACCCAGCAGATCATCGAATCCGCGCTGGGCGGCGTGCTGTTTATCGACGAAGCCTATTCGTTAGTCCGCGGCAAGGACGACAGCTTCGGTCTGGAAGCCGTCGATACGCTGGTTAAGGGCATGGAAGATCACCGCGACGATCTGATCGTCATTCTCGCGGGTTACAGCCGTGAGATGGAAGAATTCCTCAACGCCAATTCCGGCTTGAAATCCCGGTTCCCGAATATTCTGAATTTTGCCGACTACACCGGCAGCGAACTGACGCAGATCGCTGTTTCGCTGGCGCAGGGCAAAGATTATGTGATCGACGAGAGCTGTCTGAATGATCTGACGATTTATTTCAACGCCGTCCAGATGAATTCCGCCGCCCGCAGCGGCAACGGCCGTCTGGCCCGCAACACGGTGGAAAAAGCGATCCTGAACCAATCCCGCCGCATTCTCAGCGACCCGCAGGCACGAATGGATCTGTTGCTTCGGGAAGATTTCGATCTCGAACTGTCCGCATGAATGCGGGTCTATGAACAGCGGTGAGAAAGATGATAAATCAGCGAAGTCTCCAAGACTAAAACAAGCTGTCCTCTGCGGCAGCTTTTTCGTTGAACGCTGCGGGCCAAGGTTTAAAATCAGAAATTGTGGCAAGCGCGGAAGGGAGGGGAAAGGGTTTGATCGTCTGCCGCTGTTTCCTTGAGAAACTGGAAAGTTTCGCAAATGAACAAAATTGATTGCGGCCGACATCCCTGAGTTTCTTGACAAGCGGAAAGCGACCGTCTAAGATTAAAGAGGTAGATAAATAAATTGATAGAAAAGAGGAATTATCCATGGCTGAAGAGAAAATTACGCTGACGCTGAATCCCCAGATCACAGAAGAAGAAACCGTTGCGGAGCCGGCTGTGCAGCTGGAGACTGCCGATCAGCAGCAGGAAGTGAAATTAAGTCCGGAAGAACAGAAAATGGTCGACGACTTTTCCAAACAGATCGACGTTACCTCGTCCACAACCGTGCTGCAGTATGGCGCGGAAGCCCAGAAAAAAATCGCGGATTTCTCCGATTCCGCTCTGCAGAACGTCAGAACGAAGGATTTAGGCGAGGTTGGCGAGATGATGGCGGATCTGGTCGGCGAGCTGAAAGGCTTCTCTGCCGATGAAGAAGAAGAAAAAGGCTTGTTCGGCATGTTCAAGAAAACGACGAACAAGATGGAAAAGATGAAAGCCCGGTATGACAAGGCCGAGGTAAACGTCAATAAGATTTCCAAGGCGCTGGAGGATCATCAGATCACGCTGATGCGCGACATCGCTCTTCTGGATCAGCTGTATGAGAAAAACATGGTTCATTTCAAGGAACTGACGATGTATATTTTAGCGGGCAAGAAAAAGCTGCAGGAAGTTCGAAGCAAGGATCTGCCGCAGCTGATCGCCGCCGCGCAGAAGAGCGGTTTGCCGGAAGACGCGCAGAAGGCGAACGATCTGGCCAACGCCTGCGATCGGTTTGAAAAGAAGATTCACGATCTGGAACTGACGCGCACGGTCGCCCTGCAGATGGCGCCGCAGATCCGTCTGGTTCAGAATAATGATACGCTGATGACGGAAAAAATCCAGTCGACGCTGGTCAACACGATTCCGCTGTGGAAAAGTCAGATGGTGCTGGCGCTGGGCCTGAACCACTCCAAGCAGGCGATGGAAGCTCAGCGCGAGGTCAACGAGATGACCAACCAGCTGCTGAAGAAGAACGCCGACACGCTGAAAATGGCAACGATCGAAACCGCGAAGGAATCCGAGCGCGGCATCGTCGATATCGAAACGCTGCAGCATACCAACGAAGCGCTGATCTCGACGCTGGACGAAGTCGCTCAGATTCAGAAGGAAGGCCGCCAGAAGCGGATCGAAGCCGAAGCCGAGCTGCGCAAGATCGAAAAAGAACTCAATCAGAAGCTGCTGGAAATCAACCGCTGAGCCGGCGGTTTTCAGATACGCCAAAACAAAGCGGAAGTCCGGATGAATTTCCCGTTTGTTTCTCAGGCGTTTTTGTGCGCAGAGATTAAGGATTAAAACAAAAAGAATTCCTTTCTTTGCCGGAGTGAAATCCGGACGGAGCGGAATTCTTTTTTATTTTCACACCTTGCGCTGCGGGCAGATCTGTTTGCGAATGTCTGCGCAGTGATCAACCCTGGATTAAAAATAACGAGACCCTGCGGCATCGTGCAATCCTGCGTCAGGATCAGCGGGAATTATTGCGGGGAAAGGTTGGAGTATTCCTGACAGACCTCAATAAATGCTTGAGCGGAGGGCGTCAGGTATTTGTTGCGGTGGTGAATGATGCTGCAGGTGCGGTTGGGCAGCGGGGAGGCCAGCGGCAGCCCGGCGATCGCGCCGCTTTGAATTTCGTTTTTGACCAGCTCATACGGCAAAATCGAGATCCCGATGTTCTCCTTGACGGCGTTGATGATCGAGCGGGTGCTCGTGCTTTCCCACAGCGGCGTGATCTGAACCTCGGCCGTGACCAGCAGGGCGTCGACGACCTCGCGGGTACCGCTGCCCGGTTCTCTTAATAATACCGGGTAATCGGCAAGCGCTTTGACTGTGCATTTGGGACTTTGGGTCAGCGGATGCATTGGGGCCGTAATGACGATCAGCCGGTCGGTGTAAAACGGTACGCAGACAATATCCGGCGAATACGACAAGCTTTCCACTAACGCCAGGTCAAGCTGATTCGTCAGCACTTTGTCTTCAATGATCCGCGAATTGTCGATCAGAACCTGCGTGCGGATCTGGGGAAACCGCAGGTTGAAGCGCCGGACTAACTGCGGCAGCATCTGCGTCCCGGTTGAGATACTGGAACCAATCCGCAGCGTTCCCCGCACTGTCCCAGTTTTTCAGCTGCGTCTCCATATCGTCGAACGATTCGATGATGTGGCTCGCATAGCTCAGCATCTTATTGCCCGATTCCGTCAGATACAACTTTTTGGAGATCCGGTCGAATAAGAGAATTCCATAGTATTCCTCCAGCTGCCGGATCGCCAGCGAGACCGCCGGCTGGCTCAAATGCAAGCTTTCCGCGGCCTTGGTGATGCTTCCCGTGCGGCAGACTTCAACAAAAATCCGCAGATGACGCAGGGTCATAATCAACGCTCCTTCCTGAAATCGAATTCATATCAAAAATGATATGTTATTTATAAAATTATATTATTGTCTTTATGAGAACACAAGTCTTATAATAGAGCGGGAGGAAGAAGAGATGACACAAATGGAAGAGAAGAAAAAGCCTTCAAAATTACAGATGTATACGAAAATGTTCGCTTCGACATTTACGTTAAGCATGTTTACGTTCGGCGGCGGGTTCGTTATTGTCCCGTTGATGAAAAAGAAGTTTGTCGACGAGCTGCACTGGATCGACGAGGAAGAAATGCTGGACATGGTGGCGATTGCCCAGAGTTCCCCGGGCGCGATCGCGGTCAACGGTTCGATCATCATCGGCTACCGGCTGTTAGGGGTGCCGGGCGCGCTGGTCAACATCGTGGCGACGGTGCTGCCGCCGTTAATTATCTTAACGATTATTTCTTATTTCTATGCGGCGTTCCGCAGTTCGCCGATTGTCAGCGCCGTGATGCGCGGCATGCAGGCGGCGGTGGCGGCGGTCATTCTGGACGTCGTCTGGAACATGTTAAAGGGATTGGTGAAAGAAAAGAACGTCGTCAAGTATTTCCTGTTGGTCGCGGCGTTCATCGCCAGCGTTTACTTTAAGGTCAATATCCTGATCATCATCGTCGTCTGCGGTGCGATCGGCACGGTAGACTACATGGCGCGGGAGAAGAAAGCGAAAGAAGGGGAGGAACAGAAATGAATATCTTAGTCCAGCTGTTTCTGAGCTTTTTCCAGATCGGCCTGTTCAGCATCGGCGGCGGTTACGCGGCGATGCCGCTGATCCAGAGTCAGGTCGTCGAAATTCACCAGTGGCTGTCAATGACACAGTTTGCGGATATCATCACGATTGCGGAAATGACGCCGGGACCGATCGCGATCAACTCCGCGACGTTCGTCGGAACGCATATCGCGGGACTGCCGGGTGCGATCATCGCAACGATCGGCTGTGTGGCCCCTTCCTGCATCATCGTCTTATCCTTGGCTTACGTTTATACAAAATATAAAAACCTGTCGCTGATGAAGGGCATCCTGTCCGGTCTACGGCCGGTCGTCATCGCCCTGATCGCTTCGGCGGGGCTGTCGATCTGCAAGCTGGCGTTCTTCAAGGAAGGCGCGGCGGGCTTCGGTCTGGAATTTTTGGATCCGCAGAATTTGATCTTCTTTGCGGCGGCGTTCTTCATTCTGCGCAAATGGGAACCAAGTCCGATCAAGGTCATGGTCGGCGTCGGCGTGATCAGCGCGCTGCTGAGCTTCATTTAACCTAAGTTGTAAAATGAAGGGACGGAATATTCACCGTCCCTTTCGTTTGTCCAGCAGCGGGTCAGCGCGGATTTTCAGGCGATCAGGTAACCGGAAGACGAAAAGCACAGCCGGACTTTTGACCGATCGCGAAATTCCAGTCGTTTTGACCTTGAAATTTTGATACAATAAAAGCAGAGAGAAAGAAAGAGGGCTGTTATTATGAGTATTCCTGTACCGGCAAAATACATCGCCGACTTTGAAAAGCGCGGCTTCGGTATGTTTATCCACTGGGGGCTGTATTCCCAGTTAGCACAAGGGGAATGGACGATGAATCTGCATCATATTTCCCAGGAAAAGTACAATGAGCTGTTCAACAACTTCACGGCGGAGGACTTCGACGCGAAGAAAATCGTCGCGCTGGCCAAACAGGCGGGCATGAAGTACATCACGCTGACGACGCGGCATCACGACGGATTTTCATTGTATGATACCCGCGGTCTGACGGATTACGACGTCATGCATACGCCCTGCGGCCGGGATCTGGTCAAAGAATTTGTCGAGGCCTGCCGCGAGGAAGATATTCTGCCGATCCTGTATCACACAACACTGGACTGGGTGCATCCGGATTTTGATAACGATTTCGACGCCTATCTGGAATACCTGTCCAAGTCGGTGGAAATCCTGTGTACGCATTATGGTAAAATCGGCGGACTGTGGTTTGACGGCAACTGGTCGAAGCGCGATGCGGACTGGAAGCTGGATGAATTTTACGGCATGATCCGCCGGCTGCAGCCGGACGCGATGATCATCAACAACACCGGACTGTCCCGCCAGGGCGAAGCCGGTCATCCGGAACTGGATTCCGTTACGTTTGAACAGGGCCAGGCGACGCCGATGGACCGCGAAGGCAAAGCAAAGTACATCACGGCGGAAATGTGCCAGACGATGAACCGGCATTGGGGCATCGCGGCGCATGATCTGGACTACAAGAGTCCGCGTCAGATGATCGAACGGCTGTGCCATGCCCGTAAGGTCGGGGCCAACTACCTGCTGAACATCGGTCTGACCGGTCAGGGCGGCGTTACGAAGATGACGGAAGCCTTATTGGAAGTCATCGGCCAGTGGACGGCGATGGCGAAGGATTCGCTGTATGACGGCAAGGTGTGCGATATCCGCTGCAGTCATGAAAAAGACTTCGTGCTGGAAAAAGACGGAGCGGCGTATGTGTATGTCCACGATCTTCCGCTGCTGGGACCGAAGGACGTCGTCGCGGCGTATGAAAGCACCGATGAGGATCATTCACTGTCCAATCTGCACCGCAAGGTGAAATCGATCCGCTGGATCGACAACGGTGAGGAATTGTTGTTCAGCCAGACAGAGGACGTCTGCAGCTACCGCGCGGTCGGCTTCCCGTATGGCAGCCACTGGATCGTGCGCGTCGCCAAAGTAGAGTTTGAATAAACTGTTCTGAAGCATAAACGAACCCTGGATGCAGGATTGCGGATGATTCCGCTTCCGGCATCCGGGTTCGTTTTTCTGTATATCATGGCCTTTAATTCTTGATCACTTGAAATGATTATAATAGGTCGTGCGGAATTTCGACGGCGAACTGCCGGTCTTCTCCTTAAATTGCTTTGAAAAATAAAACGCATTTTTGTAATAAAGCAAACTGGCGATCTTTTCAAGGGTCAGGCTTTTATTCTCCAAAAGCTTATAAGCTTTGTTGATTCTATACTGAATCAGTAAGTCCTTTGGACTTTGCTGCAGAACTTTCGTGGTACATTGATACAGATAGCTGTTGGAGACATGAAGGTGGCTGCAAATCGAAGAAATATTGTTGTTATTCTGAAGATCAGTGTTTAACAATTGATACATTTCTTCAATGAGCTTATATGGACTTTCGTCTTTCAGCTTAATTTTGGAGATATCAATGCGATCCGGGCTGAACAGCTGAAAAAGAGCCTTGTCGATCAAATAGGTTACGTCGCAGAGAGCTTCGCTGTTTGCCGTAAGGGTAGGGTGAGCGCAAGCGTTGCGGATGAAAAAAAGGAATGTCTCGAATTCTTTGATTTTGAAACAATAATGATCCTGGATCCGGCTGTTCAAAAGCAATTCGTCGGTAGTGCTGACGCAGTTAAATTGAACTTCAACCAGCTCGATCGAATTAATTTTTGAAAAAACGGCGCTGTGGATAACGTAAGGCGGAATCAGGATGCAGTCGCCGGCTTGAACCTGGAATTGACAATGATGAATAACGACGTTGCAGCCCCCGGAAGTGACAAAGAGAATTTTGTAATGCGGTTCGATGTTGTTGTAAAAATGATTCAGATAAGTATTTGCTCTTTGCGTTACTTTATAAATAGTATAGTTCGATGTAAACATAATGCCTCCTACTTATGAATATTATATGTTTTAAACTGATTTTTACATAGAAATTATATTATATTGTGATTAAATTAATAAATAGGAGGGAAGAAGATGAAAAAGTTTATCGCTTTACTAAGTTTGTCGCTCCTGCTGGCGGTTTCCGGATGCGCCGGCGGAACAAAACCTGAGACTCAGTCCGCAACCTATCCCAACATCGAAGATGGTACCTATGAAGGCACCGGTTCCGGTTATGCGGGGGATATCCAAGTCAGCGTTGAAGTGAAGGGCGGCGAAATCGCAGCGGTTACCGTTCTTGAACATTCAGAAAGTCTGCCGGATGGAGTCGGGAAAATGCCGCAGAATATCGTGGACAACGGGGTGGATGCCGATGCAATATCCGGCGCGACCAGCTCGTCCGAAGGCATCCGCAGCGCCGTTAAAAACGCACTGGCGCTGGCAGCAGGTGAAGTGGAAAAAGTAGAGGTGGCCGAAGGCAAGGATGTCGTCATTGTCGGCGGCGGCAATGCCGGCTTAAACGCTGCCTACTGGGCTTGCAAGGGCGGATCATCGGTCGTTCTGTTTGAAAAACAGGGAAAATTAGGTGGTACCTTCGGCGGCGGCACATGGATCGCCACGGGTTCCAAGATGCAGCTTGAACAGGGCATTACTAACGACTCGACAGAAGCCTTTATGAAGGATGTCGATCGCTTAAACGCCGGCTATGTTAAGCGCACGGGCGTTTCCGATTATTGGTTTAATCGGGATTTGGCCATTTATTTTGGCGATATGATGCCGGAAGTGACGGATTTCGCGGAAGAGATCGGCGCTGATTTCGGCAAACGGATTTTGTCCAATCCAACGCTGTACGAACCGCATGACGTCATGCGCGTCTTATCCGGCGGAAATCGCGCTTCCTATACGGACGCAATCGTTAACGCATTGAAAGAATTCGAGGATAACGGACAGCTGCAGATTGTTATGAATGCAAACGTAACCGGCTTGATTCAGGAGGGAAACGTTGTTTCCGGCGTGACTGTTGATTTGAACGGAGAGAATGTGAACTATGCGTCAAAAGCGGTAATTCTGGCTACCGGCGGTTATGGATTCAACGAAGATTTAGTCGCGCGGGCCGGTTTGAAAAACTATACTTCCTCAGCGCCGACTTTCCAGACCGGTGACGGTTATCTCTGGGCTGAAAAAGCCGGAGCGGAGTTGAAGAACATGGATTTCATCACCACCTATGCGGCGGGGATTAAAACGAAAGAAACCGGCTTAACCCAGACATACGCGATTCGGGTTAAGGAATTCGGTGATCTTATTTTTGTCAACGGCGACGGCGAACGGTTTATCGACGAATTCGGCCCGGGCGATGGCTCGACCTATGACGCGATTACATATCAATGGAAAGTGCAGAAAGATAATTATGTATACATCGCCGTCTCTCAAAGTCAGATCGACGCGATGAAAGAACGCGGTCAGTCATTGTTGTCCGCGGATGAAGATTGGGCGAAGTTTGATAAGCTGGTCGCTGATCAGGAATCGGTATTCAAAGGTGCTACAGCTGCCGAGGCCGCTGAAAAAGCGGGGATCGACGCAGAAAAGTTTGCGGCGACCGTTGAAAAATACAACGGCTACGTAGAGGCGGGGAAAGACGAAGACTTCGGCCGGACGAATGTTACAAGCGTTAAGTCATCTACCGGCGAAATGGTGGAGCTGGGCAGAGATACATTTACAAAGCTGGAAGGCGATATCTATCTGTTCAGAACGACGCCTTACATTATGATTTGCGCCGGCGGAATCGATGTGAATACGAAGGGACAGGCGCTGAACGCTGACCGCGAGCCGGTCCCGGGCTTATATGCGGCAGGGGAAATCATCGGGATGGCCAATGCCTTCGGCCGGACAACCATTGGCGGTGTCGGGAATACCGGAACCTATATCTGGGGTAAAATGGCCGGCGACGGTGTCCAGGAATATGTTCAAAGTCTGAAATAATTTCACTTTCCAATTTTAACAAACGTAAAAAAGATCATCTCCAACAAACGGAAATGATCTTTTTTCATCTGCAGATTTCCAATTAGCGATCAAATTGATTGATGAAATCGGGCTTAATAAACCCGCTGCTTCCACAATCCTGTCCGGTAACGCCGGCGGCAAAGCAAAAACCGCAGCACAAAGTCGACAAGCAAACCGATCCATGGCCCGATCACACCTAACCCTACCGGATAACATAAGAGCCAGGACAGGGCGGGGCGGATGATCGTCGTCGAAATTAAGGCATACACTGCGATTAAGCGCGTATCGCCCGCTCCGCGCAGCGCACCGCCATAGACCGTCATCGCACTCAAAGACGGAACACTGAGCGCGAACAAAATCATAATCCACGATCCCAGCTGAATGATTTCCGGATCCGCGGTAAACATTTGGATCAACGGCGCCCGGAACAGGATCAGCCCGGCAACCATGAGGATGGCCATCGTCATCGCCAGCCGGTTGCAGATCACGGTGACGCATTCCGCCCGGTCACTGCGTTTGCGGCCTAAGTTCTGACCCACTAAGGCCGCGGCGGCGGCCGCAAAGCCGTCGTAGCAGCTGAAACAGATGTTGCAGATATTCATGCATATCTGATGTGTTGCGAACATCTTGGTACCCAGGCCCGCAACGATTAAGGCATACAGGAAGAAACCCAGCCGCATGCACAGCTGTTCCACGAACGCGCTGAACGAAATCTCGCCGACCGGCGCTAAGACCTCCCGGCTGGGCAGCCAGCTTTCTTTCAATGTCAGCCGGAGCTTGCTTTTGGGACTGACCAACGACTGGACGCTCATTAAAAACGCGATGAAGCAGCCCAGCGCGGTTGCGATTGCCGCGCCCGCAACCTCTAAGCGTGGAAAGCCAAAATGCCCGCCGATCAAAAGATAATTAAAAATCACATTGATTCCGTTAGCCGCCAGGTTGGTGCGCATCGAGATCTTACTGTTGCCGGCGCAGCGCTGGGCAGCGTTGATCGTCATCCCGATATTGCCGAAGAACTGGCCGATGATGACAATCCGGAAATACTGCACCGCCAGCTCGATTGTGTCCGCCTGCGCGCCCGCAAATTGAATATAAGGCCGGGCAAACAGGAATGATAAACCGCAGACCAGGGCCGAGATCAGCACGGACATCAACAACGACTGCCGCAGACAGGCATTGGCGTCGTCCAGCCGGTTGGCGCCGATCCGACGGGAAATGATCGCCGTGATGCCGACATTCAGGGAAGCGATGAAAGCGATCGCGATAAATTTCGGCTGGTTGGTCAGACCGATCGCCGCAATCGCGGTTGTACCCAAGACGCTGACCATGATTGTATCGACCAGCGACGCCAACCCGACGAAGATCGATTCCACCGTTGCCGGCCAGGCCAGATCGATCGTTTCTTTCAATAAATGTTTGCCCTCCCGGGGATCGAAGCCGGAGGGCAGAAACAGCTGAAGCTTTAAATTCATTTGTTATTCCTCTATTAGATGCAGCGTCTGAAAATCTGTAATTTATTATAACACTGCCCCCTGTGCGCGGGAAGCCTTAGAAAAGCGTTCGTTTTTGAACAAACTGAACGATGCTGAGGAAACTTGTTCTTCTTTTTCCGACAGCGTCAGTCGTCATTGTATCGGAATGAATAATTTTACTTCGTTTGCCGGATCGTCAGGAGAAACGACAGGACGTATATAGACTTCAAAATCTTCGCGTGAGTCCAATTGATACCGTGCCCCAGGCAGCCATGTCCCGTATAGATAAAGATAAGTTTTAGCCAGCCGGCTTAACGCCCCGTGATGGGTAAAGACCGCAAATTTTCTGTGAGCGTTTTTCAGCTCAGGCCGGAAGACTGTGCGGTAAAATCGTCGGCTGCGGTCTTGGCGAACCCAGGAAACGAAGTGCAAACAGCCGACAATGTTTCACAGACGCTGTATCCAGTTGCGGAGGCGTCAGCCGCAATCCTTTTCCACCAGCTCCCGCGCAAGCCAGCGGCAGAGATAACGTCCGCTGGTCAGCTCCTGGATCTTTTCAGGTAAGGATTCAGTAGTCGTTAAAAACTCATAAACCACCTGCTCGCCATACGTCTTCGTTACAACATCCGCCTGATCCTTTAATAAATAATCCAGCTTGCCGATCAGGTCATAGGAAAAGGTCAGCGTGTAGCGGTCCATCAGGATCGTTTCCACCTTCGGCGCCAGCTTCAGCGTTTCGCTTACCGACCGGGAATACGCCCGGACCAGCCCGCCCGCGCCCAGCTTGATTCCACCGAAATACCGCACCGTGACCGCGCAGCAATCCTGCAGACCACTGAGTTTCAAGGATTCCAGCATCGGCACGCCCGCGGTACCGCTGGGCTCTCCCGCGTCGTTGGAACGCTGCAGCTCGTTGTGCTGCCCGGCGATATAAGCGTAACAATGATGATTCGCTTCCGGATGCAGTCTGCGGATTTCCTGAATAAACGCCTTAGCCTGCGCTTCATCCAGACATTTGCGTACATAACAGATAAATTCCGACCGTTCGATCACGATCGTGTGATGAAAATCTTCTTTCAGCCGCATGCGATCACCTCTTGTTTTTCATCTTATCATGATTTCCAGTCTCAAACAATCCTTCCTGACTTTCAGAAATTTAGCGTACACAGTCTGTTCTATATTATAAAAGCAAAAACCGATCACCCATTCCCGTGCGGAATCCCTTTAAAATAGGACTTGTAGAATATGTCCAATTCAACTAGAATAAGACTATTGATTTAAGAAAGCAGGGGTTTTATGAGTAAATTCAATTCAGATAAAATGGGGACGATGCCGGTCGGCAAGCTGCTTTTCAGCATGTCGGTACCGGCGATCTTTTCCATGCTGGTGCAGTCGTTATACAACGTGGTCGACAGTATTTTCGTGGCGCAGGTGAGCGAGGATGCGCTGGTCGCGGTTTCGATTGCTTTCCCGCTGCAGATGCTGATCATTGCGCTGGCGCTGGGCGTCGGTGTCGGCACCAATGCGCTGATCGCCCGCCGGTTAGGCGAGAAACGCCGGGAGGAAGCCAATATCGCGGCGAACACCGGGATCGTGCTGTCGTTGATTAACATGGCGCTGTGCATGCTCGTCGGCTTATTTCTGGCGAAACCATTTGTCGGCCTGTTTACCCAGGATGCCGCGGTATTCACGATGGGCTCGCAATATTTGATGATCGTTATGGTATTCTCGGTCGGCGTCATGATTGAAATGACCTGTTCCCGCGTGCTGCAGGCAACCGGCAACATGATCGTGCCGATGATTTCCCAGCTGATCGGGGCCATTACCAATATCATCCTCGATCCGATTTTCATCTTCGGCTATTTCGGCGTTCCGAAAATGGGCGTGGCCGGTGCGGCGGTGGCGACGGTTATCGGTCAGATTCTGGCGATGATCTTTGTTTTAATCGTCTTGAAAGTCGGTACGCATGAGGTCGATATCGCGCCGTGGCGGCATCACCCGCAAATGCAGGCGGCCAAGGATATCTACCGCGTGGGGATTCCGACGTTTGTCATGAACGCGATTGGCTCGCTGACAACGACCGCGATGAACGCGATTCTGATGGGTTTTTCCGCGACGGCCGTGGCGGTGCTGGGGATCTATTTCAAACTCCAGTCGTTTGTCTTTATGCCAATTTTTGGCCTGAACCAGGGCGCGATGCCGATTCTGGGCTACAATTACGGCGCGGCGGATGAAAAACGCTTTACCCGCACGCTGGCGCTCTCCTTCGGGGTCGCACTCGCGATCATGGTGATCGGCACCGTCCTGTTCTGGACCATGCCGGAGATGCTGCTGAAACTGTTCAATGGCTCCGATCAGATGCTTCAGCTGGGCAGCTATGCGCTGCGGGTTCTCGCGCTGTGCTTTTTGCCGGCGGCCTGCAGCATTATCATGACGACGATGTTTCAGGCGCTGGGCAAAGGCATGATGAGCCTGGTCATGTCGTTATTGCGTCAGCTGGTGTTCATCATTACGCTGGCCTGGATCCTCGGCCAGCTGGGCGGGCTGGGCGCCGTCTGGTTCTGTTATCCGGCGGCGGAGCTGCTTGTGGCTGTGATCTTCGTGCCGGTCGCGTTAAAAACCATCAAGAAAAGTTTTGATCAGGAACGGCAGGAAACCGGGGCATATTAAGAGCACGATGTCGGAGCCGGTGAAGAATCGGAATCCGTGAAAAACAAAATCAGCGGCATTTCACCAGGAAAGAAGCTGAAAAAAGGAAACTTCCGGCAAAGTAAGTCCGGAGGAGGAGGTCCTGTTTGATCATGAAAAAAGCATGTTTATTTCTATACGGCGCTTCCGCAGCGCTGATGATTTACAGTACGGTCTTTCAGCTGCAGCATCAGCTCTATGCCAAGCTGGGCTATCTGGCGATGGCGCTGGGCGTGCAGCTGATCGGCCCGCTGGTTGTCAAAGGATTGAAATTAAAAGACGCCTGGGGTCTGTTGTTCTGGACGCAGCTGTTTATCGCCATCGCGATGATTATCGGGAATACCCTGAACGGCTACGCGATTCCCTATTTTGATAAAGTTCTGCATTTCAGCTCCGGGATTCTGATCTGCGCCGCGATCACTTTAGTCTACTGCTGGCTGAAGCAACAATGGACCGAGGACTCATTCCGGCATTACCTTTTAAAATGCCTGTCAATTCAGGGGATCAACATGATGATCGCCTTCCTGTGGGAATGTTTTGAATTCGCCTGCCTGATTTTCCTGAATATCGACGCGATCAATCACTATACCCAGGGCGTTTACGATACGATGACGGATATGATCGTCTGCTTCTTAGGTGGCCTTGTCTTTCTGGCCTTGCTGACACGGCAGGAGCGCAAAGGGAAAAAGGATCCGCTGATCCAATCGCTGAAAGCTTTTTACGACACCAATCTTAAAGACCGATAAACGATTTGTTATAAGGAAAAAGAACGGCCGGCAGCTCTGACAGAGTTACCCGGCATTTTTATTTTCTTTTAGCCGCGCAAAGTTTTGGCGCAAAAAAGAGGTCAATTTTCGAAGCTAGCCGGGAAAAGCAAAAGGAGGACAACGAGGCGTTTTGAACATCTGGAAAATCCAGAAAGGAGCCGGCCGATCAAAATTATTCCTTTTGATTTCTTTTTCCAGGCAGCTGGACGGGAAAACAAAAATAAATTGGATCCCTTGAGGCATACTAGAGGCCAGGAGGAAACCATGATGCAGATTGAAGGAATAATTCGGGATACCCCGCAGCCGCATCTCGAATTCAGCGCGGAAGCGGAGCTGCCTGAGGGAGCGCTAATCGTTATGCTGAAAACAACGTTATTCAAACAGAAAGCGGAAAGAAAAGATCGCGGCTGGACGCTGGAACTGCCTGCCGAAGCCTGTACTTTGCCGATGACTGAGGGCACCTCCGTTGAAATCTGGCTGGCGCCGGAGGCTAACGAAAGTTTAACACAATGCCCCCAGGCCTTGCAGGAAGCCCTTCTGGCCAACCGCAGCGCTTATTATTTTTTTCAACTGCTTGACGCAGAGCAGCGGGAACGAATCGTTCGCTATGCTGAGCAAGGCGCAGAGGAACAACGCATTCGCAGGATCGACAAGATCATCGCCATGCTTTATGAACGACGAACTTTGTGAACTTGTGAAATTAAATTTTAAAAATTAGCACTTACATCTTGACAGTGCTAATAAACGTGATATACTAAAATTGCAAGTTGGGAAAGACCCAATGAAGCCAGGAATAAGACAGATAGAAAGAGGCGATTCAAGATGAGATTTGTACCAAATACCTGGATGGACAACTTGGCCGACGAGGTTCTTAAGGATCCATTTTTCAGAAAGAATAACGTCCCGGCTGTCATGAAAACCGATATTCGCGAACAAGAAGATGGCTATCTTCTGGATATTGAACTCCCTGGATTTAAAAAGGAAGAAATCAAAATGGAACTGGAAGACGGTTATCTGACAATCGCGGCCGCCCGCACAGCTTCCAATGAAGAACGCAGCGAACAAGGCAAGCTCGTTCGCCAGGAACGCTTCAGCGGCAGCTGCACCCGGACCTATTTTATCGGTGAGGAAATGAATGTCGAGGATATCAAAGCCCGTTACGAAAACGGCGAACTGAAGGTCTTCGTTCCGAAGAAGGATCCGCAGGCGCTGCAGACCAAGAAAACCATTTCGATCGAATAACTTCTCTGAGCGATCAGAGTTCAGATCAGGCAGAATCGCATAAGTTGAAAACAGAAAGAGGTGTGATGTATGAGATTACTACCGAGAATGATGTTTGACGACTTCTTTGATGACATGTTTGATGAACCGCTGCTGCACCGCAACGCAGCTACGGCGATGCGCTGCGACATCCGTGAGAAGGACGGCAGTTATTTGCTGGATATCGAGCTGCCAGGCTGCAAGAAGGAAGATATTAAAATGGATTTGGAAGACGGCTATCTGACCGTTTCCGCCGTCCGTGATACCAGGAAAGAAGAAAAGGATGATCAGGGCAACATTATCCGTCAGGAACGGGTTCAAGGGTCCTGCTCCAGAAGCTTCTATGTTGGCGAAGCCGTAACACCGGAGGATATCAAAGCGCATTATGAAAACGGTGAATTAAAAATTGTTCTGCCGAAGAAGGATGCGCCGGCTGTGGAAACCAAGAAAACCATTATGATCGAATAACCCGGTCTTTGAATCAGCGGATCTCAAGTTCCGCTGATTTTTTGTATGATCCGCAGCGGAACGCTGAGGCGGAAGTCTTATATTAAAACGAGGATCAGTCCGCCAGGGTTTTGCACAAATTATAAATTCGGATCCCTACTGTCAGAATAAGGAAGAATTGACAGAATTTAACGATTGTCTATCGCTTCCCAGATCACCTTCAGCTATACTTGGACTGTAAACAATAGAGGAGGGAGAATCAGGTGAATACAATCGAAATACTGGTCACCTGCCTGGCTTTGTCGCTGGACTGCTTCGTGGTGATGATGGCGCGGGGCGCGATGATGAATCCTCAGGAACATCGCCGTTCGTTGATCAACAGTTTGATCTTTGCGGGTTCCAGCCTGCTGATGATCGTGTTGGGGTCGCTGGCGGGTTCCCTGATCAAAAGTCAGCTTGTGCTGCATGTCAATCAAGTGATCGCCGCGCTGATCCTGTTTGCGCTGGGCTGCTTCCTGCTGATCCAGACGTTTCGGCAGAAAGCGATTGAAGAACGCCATGACGACAGCTTTAACTACAAAAAAGTGCTGATCCTGGGATTGATCACCAGCGTTGATGTGTTCCTGTTGGGAACCAGTATGACGCTGCTTCAAGCGGACGCTTTCCAGGTCTGCCTGATTTCAACGCTGGTCACACTGGCCTGTGTGGAGTTGGGACAACAGATCGGCTTTCGGCTGGGACTGGCCTATCGCCGGACGATTTTCACAGCCGGCAGCGTTATTCTCTTTTTGATCAGCCTTAAGGTTCTGTTCCAGGTGCTGACGCATCTGCGCTAGGGGGGACAAGTATGGAAAAACGGGGGATGATGAAACGCTTTCTGGCAGAAAGCCTGAAAGAACTCATGCTGCAGAAAAGCTTTGAAAAGATTACAATCAAGCAAATCTGCGATAAGACCGGCGTCATCCGCGCGACGTTTTACAACTATTTCGAGGATAAGTACGCCGCCTTAAGCTATATCATCTATCTGGACACCGTGGAAACTGCGCTTCCTTATATAGAGAAAAGGCAATTCCTTCAGGCGGTTAAGGCGATGCTCGATAATTTTGTAGAGAATCGGGAGTTTTATCAGATCGCTTTCCGCATTACCGGTCAGAACAGCTTTGAAGATTTGTTCGAAGAAAACGTTCAGCAGCTGTTCACTGAGATGTTCCGCCGGTATGGCCGGCCGGAGAAGCTGGGAACGATGAGCGAGGAAGAACTGGCGGGCTATTTCGGCAACAGCCTTTGTTATACGGTCAATCACTGGCTGTGCCGCAGCCGCGGCATGGACAGCGAAACCTTTCTGAAACAATACGGTTCCGTCGTAACCAGCTCCATCTTTGATTTTCTCGATATGCCCCAGGGCGGCGGAAATGGAGCCTGAATCCCGGGCTTTTCATAAGAAATCCCACATTCTGAGAAGCGATACGGAAATGGAGGAAAACTTCATGGAAGAAGGCTTGACACAAGCGTGGAAGCGTGATAATTTTTAGACAGTTAACCGACTGACGGAAGTGGAATTGACCACAGGGAAGTTAATGCTAAGCAGAGCCGACCGTCTGGGCCATGAAGGACCAGCAGTGCGGCTTTTTTTCGTAAAAGGAGGAAAACACAGATGAAAGAGTATCAGCTGAAATACGGATGCAATCCCAACCAGAAACCAGCCAGCGTCGAAATTGAAGAGGGCGATTTACCATTTACAGTTTTAAATGGCCGGGCGGGTTATATTAACCTGCTTGACGCTCTGAATGCCTGGCAGCTTGTCAAGGAATTAAAGGAGGCCACAGGGATGGCCGCCGCGGCTTCGTTTAAGCATGTATCCCCGGCGGGAGCGGCGATCGGCCTGCCTTTGGATGAAACGATGAAGAAGATTTACTTCTGTGAAGGAATCGAACTGACGCCGATTGCCTGCGCGTATATCCGCGCCCGCGGCGCTGACCGCATGTCTTCCTACGGCGATTTTGCGGCGCTGTCTGAAGAATGCGATGAAGCCACGGCCCGTTTCTTATCTAAGGAAGTTTCCGACGGTGTAATCGCTCCGTCTTACAGCGAAAAAGCGCTTGAAATTTTACGTGCAAAACGCAAGGGGACCTATCTGGTTTTGCAGATGGATCCGAACTATACGCCGAAACCGATGGAAAGCAAGGAAGTTTACGGCGTGCGTTTCCATCAGCAGCGCAACGATGTGAAGATTGACGAAAGCCTGCTTCAGAATATCGTGTCTGAAAATAAGGAATTGCCGGAGGGCGCGAAGCGGGATTTGTTGATCGCGATGATCACTGCGAAATATACTCAGTCCAATTCCGTCGTTTATGCGAAGGACGGTCAGGCGATCGGAATCGGCGCCGGTCAGCAGTCCCGCATCCATTGTACGCGGATGGCAGGCAACAAAGCGGATATCTGGCATCTGCGTCAGCATCCGAAAGTGCTGAACCTGCCATTCAAAGAAAAGATCCGCCGGGCAGACCGTGATAACGCGATCGACGTCTATATTTCCGATGAATGGGAGGATCTGCTGCGCGAGGGCAGCTGGCAGGAAGTCTTTACGGAAAAGCCGGAAGTCCTGACTACGGAAGAAAAGAAAGCCTGGCTGTCACAGGTCAGCGGAGTCTCTCTAGCTTCCGACGCCTTCTTCCCATTCGGCGATAATATTGAACGGGCCCGCAAGAGCGGCGTCTCCTACATCGTGGAAGCCGGCGGTTCAGTCCGTGATGATCATGTCATCGACACCTGCAACCGTTACGGCATTGTTCTGATCTTTAACGGTGTGCGGCTGTTCCATCATTAAAAAGAAGTTCTTTCTTCCCTTCTTAACGTGAAGCTTTTCAGAAGCGGGAGTTAAGAATCACACTGTGTAAAAATTATGTCAGCGATCTAGTGAGTCGAGGATATCTTGAAAGTTCCGGTTAACAGCGGGGCTGAAGGATATCCTTTCTTTCTAATAATAGAGGGGAAGGCATGGCATTGGGATTGAGACTTGAACAAAAAAAGACCTGATCGGAAGAAATTTGATGAATAGAAAATAAGCAAGCACCGTCTCATGGAAGATGGAAAAACAAGAGAAAAAATGAACAAAGTGGCAGAAACGCCTTTGATAAAGGGGAATGAGGGATAACTGAAAAACGGAGCGAAAAAAACGTAGTTAAAAAAGCATGTTGACAGAAAAGGGGTGGTTTGGTAATATTAATGAGCACCTCGCGAGAGGGCGTCGATCTTTGAAAACTAAACAGGAAGAAAAGCACAAATACAACGTCAATTCATTAAGCAGCTATTCTGAGGAATAGTGAAGATAAAACAAGAGCTAACAAACTCTGACAAATGGAGAGTTTGATCCTGGCTCAGGATGAACGCTGGCGGCGTGCCTAATACATGCAAGTCGAACGCTTGCTTGAGGACTTGTCTTCAAGCGGGAGTGGCGAACGGGTGAGTAATACATAAGCAATCTGCCCATCGGCCTGGGATAACAGTTGGAAACGACTGCTAATACCGGATAGGTGATGAGAGGCATCTCTTGATCATTAAAGTTGGGATACAACACGGATGGATGAGCTTATGGCGTATTAGCTAGTAGGTGAGGTAACGGCCCACCTAGGCGATGATACGTAGCCGACCTGAGAGGGTGACCGGCCACATTGGGACTGAGACACGGCCCAAACTCCTACGGGAGGCAGCAGTAGGGAATTTTCGGCAATGGGCGAAAGCCTGACCGAGCAACGCCGCGTGAGTGAAGAAGGCCTTCGGGTTGTAAAGCTCTGTTGTGAAGGAAGAACGGCTCATACAGGGAATGGTATGGGAGTGACGGTACTTTACCAGAAAGCCACGGCTAACTACGTGCCAGCAGCCGCGGTAATACGTAGGTGGCGAGCGTTATCCGGAATTATTGGGCGTAAAGGGTGCGCAGGCGGTTTGTTAAGTTTAAGGTGAAAGCGTGGGGCTTAACCCCATATAGCCTTAGAAACTGAGAGACTAGAGTACAGGAGAGGGCAATGGAATTCCATGTGTAGCGGTAAAATGCGTAGATATATGGAGGAACACCAGTGGCGAAGGCGGTTGCCTGGCCTGTAACTGACGCTCATGCACGAAAGCGTGGGGAGCAAATAGGATTAGATACCCTAGTAGTCCACGCCGTAAACGATGAGAACTAAGTGTTGGGGAAACTCAGTGCTGCAGTTAACGCAATAAGTTCTCCGCCTGGGGAGTATGCACGCAAGTGTGAAACTCAAAGGAATTGACGGGGGCCCGCACAAGCGGTGGAGTATGTGGTTTAATTCGACGCAACGCGAAGAACCTTACCAGGTCTTGACATCCCCTGCAAAGCTATGGAGACATAGTGGAGGTTAACAGGGAGACAGGTGGTGCATGGTTGTCGTCAGCTCGTGTCGTGAGATGTTGGGTTAAGTCCCGCAACGAGCGCAACCCTTGTCTTTAGTTACTAACATTCAGTTGAGGACTCTAGAGAGACTGCCGGTGACAAACCGGAGGAAGGTGGGGATGACGTCAAATCATCATGCCCCTTATGACCTGGGCTACACACGTACTACAATGGCGGATACAACGAGAAGCAAGACAGTGATGTGGAGCAAAACTCAGAAAGTCCGTCTCAGTTCGGATTGAAGTCTGCAACCCGACTTCATGAAGCCGGAATCGCTAGTAATCGCGGATCAGCATGCCGCGGTGAATACGTTCTCGGGCCTTGTACACACCGCCCGTCAAACCATGAGAGTTGGCAATACCCGAAGCCGGTGGCCTAACCTCGCAAGAGGAGGGAGCCGTCGAAGGTAGGGCTGATGATTGGGGTTAAGTCGTAACAAGGTATCCCTACGGGAACGTGGGGATGGATCACCTCCTTTCTAAGGAGAAAGACGTACAAGGAAGTTGGATTTGTGAGGGAGTAAGCCTGTTTAGTTTTGAGAGATCGAAAGATTTCTCAGACAGTGATTGTTCTTTGAAAACCGAATAACAGAAAACAGATAGAAAGACATGATCTTTCTGAAAAGTTGTAAGATTTCAAAAATCAGAACAAGATATTTGAAGTTGAACGTTGAACAGTTCTTATTGAAGATATAGAGGAACTCTGGACGACTCGCAGTCAAGACAGAGGACCTGTGATTAAATGAATAAGGGCGTATGGTGGATGCCTAGGCATGTAGAGCAGAAGAAGGACGTAGCTAACGGCGAAACGCGACGGGGAGTGGTAAGCACACATCGATCCGTCGGTCTCCGAATGGGGAAACCCAGCGCGAGTAATGTCGCGTTACCCATGAGTAAATACATAGCTCATGAGGAGAGAACCCAGGGAATTGAAACATCTTAGTACCTGGAGGAAAAGAAAATAACAATGATTCCCTCAGTAGCGGCGAGCGAACGGGGAAGAGCCCAAACCAGCCTTAGGGCTGGGGTAGTAGGACCACAACGTGGTACAGTAACCGATAGAAGAAGGACATTGAAAGGTCCGCCAAAGAGGGTGCAAGCCCCGTAATCGAAATTGGGAGCTGACCTAGTGGAATCCTGAGTACGGCGAGGCACGTGGAACCTTGTCGGAAGCATCCGGGACCATCCGGAAAGGCTAAATACTCCTACATGACCGATAGTGAACCAGTACCGTGAGGGAAAGGTGAAAAGAACCGCGGGAGCGGAGTGAAATAGAACCTGAAACCATATGCTTACAAGAAGACAGAGCCCGTTAAGGGGTGATGTCGTGCCTTTTGTAGAATGAACCGGCGAGTTATCTTATCGTGCGAGGTTAAGTGGAAGACACGGAGCCGAAGCGAAAGCGAGTCTGAATAGGGCGGCAGTACGATGAGATAGACCCGAAGCCGTAGTGATCTAGCCATGACCAGGTTGAAGTTTGGGTGAAACCAAATGGAGGACCGAACCGACCCCCGTTGAAAAGTTGGCGGATGAGTTGTGGCTAGCGGAGAAATTCCAATCGAACACGGCGATAGCTGGTTCTCCCCGAAATAGCTTTAGGGCTAGCGTCGAAGTAAGGGTAGTGGAGGTAGAGCACTGAATTCATGATGGCGCCGTCAAGGTGTACTGAATGAAATCAAACTCCGAATGCCATTATGTCATCTTCGGCAGTCAGACTGTGGGTGATAAGGTCCATGGTCAAAAGGGAAACAGCCCAGATCATCAGTTAAGGTCCCAAAATTACCGCTAAGTGGAAAAGGATGTGGGGATGCACAGACAACTAGGAGGTTGGCTTAGAAGCAGCCACCCTTCAAAGAGTGCGTAACAGCTCACTAGTCGAGTGACCCTGCGCCGAAAATTAACCGGGGCTAAGCGGTATACCGAAACTATGGCAATGATGTAAATCATTGGGTAGGGGAGCGTTCCATGGGCGTTGAAGCTGTACCGTAAGG
>QFCE01000107.1_pt1 | contig 49607 bp, 59 predicted proteins | sample 5346091 | NCBI WGS metagenome assembly QFCE01 (sample SAMN09062252, study PRJNA434731) | Human gut metagenome, whole genome shotgun sequencing project. | isolation source: stool timepoint A chromium assembly | host: Homo sapiens | collected 2015 | reverse complement strand
GATGACGCGCGGTCATAAATGCGACTTCAAGAAACAGATCAATGAAGAATTGCTGGACAGCGCCGTTGCGGAGGTCATCGTAAAGCTGGTAAGCAATCCGAAGTTCGCCGCCATGATGCAGGAAAAGATCAGCATGAAGGTGGATACCTCTGCTATTGAGCAGGAGATCGCGGCACATGAAAAGCAGCTTCGCCAGAGTTATTCCGTAAAGGTACGGCTGATGGAGGAAATTGATTCCCTCGACCCGGATGATAAGCACTACATCAAACGCAAAGCAGACCTTGATGATCGGCTCTACAAGATGTATGATAAGATCGAGGATACAGAAAACCAGCTCGTTGCCGCCAGAGCCAAGAAGATGGCGATCGAGGCGGAAAAGCTGACGGGCGACAACATCTACAGGGTGCTGATTTACTTTGATAAGCTCTATTCCGTCATGGACGATCAGGAAAAGCGGCAGCTTATGGAATCGCTGCTTTCCGAAATCCAGATTTATGAGGAACGGCAGCCTAACGGTCAGTGGCTCAAGTCCATCAAGTTCAAGCTCCCAATCATTGCGGAAGATATGAGCTTGAGTTTGGACAATGATGCACATATTGAGACGGTAACACTGATGATAAAGGAGGGATAAGCGATGCGGGGCAAAACTATCCGACAATTTTTAATTGATGGGATTCCGGACGGCAGATGGGTAAGCGAGCTGTCCAATTGGACAGGAAAAGCATATAAAATACCACGCACTTATATCAATCAATGTGCAGATAGAATCGATTTGGAGTATACAGGAGTTTATTTCCTGTTTGGACAGAATGAAAACAGCGAACGGCCTCAAGTTTATATCGGAGAAACAGAAAACATCTTGGTTCGGCTTAAGCAGCATTTGCAGGACAAAGATTTTTGGACGGAATGCGTTGCCTTTATCAGCAAAGACAACAATTTGAACAAAGCGCATATCAAATATTTGGAAAATCATTTATACTGCATCGCAAAGGCGACAAAGCGGTATGAAATCATTAATGCGAATACGCCGACAGAGTCTTCGATTTCTGAGATGGATCGGGCGGAGATGGATGAATTTATTGATAATATGCGTCTCATTCTCGGTGTGTTGGGGCATAAGGTTCTTGAAACGCAGGTGGGGAATGTGCCTGGCAAACATGCGCCGATTTTCTGTTTAAAAGATCGAACCGGGGCAGAGGCCCGGGGAAGACAGACATCGGATGGATTTGCGATTCTGGCAGGATCCAGAATTGCGCAAAACACGGCGTCTTCCCTGGCGCGATCCATTTTTCATAAACGTCAGCAGCTTATGGATATGGGAATTATTGACGCAAACTATACCTTTACGCAGGATTGGCCTTTTAGCAGCCCATCGTATGCTGCGGGTATGGTGGTTGGCTACAGTATCAATGGACGCGTTGCGTGGAAAGACAAGGCGGGCGTGTCATTGGGAGAAGCTGAAATAAAAGATTGAATTGGACTTCGCGGTTGGATTTTGCGGTAATATACATTATAACTTGATCTTCTGTGACGGATCTTGCCCTATTCAGGCAGATATGGAAGATGCACGGGATACTGGGAGGAGAATATCTTTGATACGAAAAGCAACCATGCAGGATATTGACGCGGTCGCACAGATTTATGAAGCGGTCCATGACGCTGAAGAAGCCGGTGCGCTGTGCATCGGATGGGACCGCTCTGTTTATCCGGTGCGCCAGACGGCACTTGCCGCGCTGGCGCGGGAGGATCTCTTTGTGGAAGAGGAAGAGGGGGCTGTAGTGGCTGCGGCTATCATCAATCAGACTCAGGTGCCGGAGTACGCGCTGTGCCCATGGGAATACCCGGCGCAGGAGAATGAGGTCATGGTGCTCCACACCCTGGTGGTGGACCCGCGCTGCAGCGGCCGGGGCTACGGAACGGCCTTTGTAGCCTTTTACGAAGAGTATGCTGGCGCCCACGGCTGTGCGTACCTGCGCATGGATACGCAGGAGATGAACCGGGGCGCGCGGCGGCTGTATGCCGGCTTGGGTTATCGGGAGCCGGGCATTGTGCCCTGCGTGTTCAACGGGATTCCCGATGTACGGCTGGTATGCCTGGAAAAGAAACTGGACCTGGCAACGCAGGCGCAGTAAAACGAAGCTGGGGCAGGAAGGAGAAAACGTGAAAGAGATCCTTGTGGTTGGCGGCGGTGCCGCCGGCATTGCCGCCGCGCTCAGCGCTGCCGAGGCAGGCGGCCGTGTGACGATCCTCGAAGGATTGAACCGGCCCGGGAAAAAACTGCTCGTTACTGGGAACGGGCGGTGCAATTTGGGCAATACCCAGATTGCGCCGGAATGCTATCACACGGCGCGGCCCGATCGGTTGAAAGTGCTGCTGAAGCAGATGCCGGCGACGCTGACGACAGACTTTTTTGAACGCTGGGGCCTGATGACAATGGCCGACGAGGCGGGGCGGCTGTATCCATACTGCCGTCAGGCCTCCATGGTGGTGGATGTGCTGCTGCTGGCGCTGCAGCGCCGCGGCGTCGCGGTGGAAACGGACTGCACAGTGACCGAGGCTTTTTGGGATCGCGGTGGTTTTACGGTAAAAAGTAGTCAGGGCAGCCGTTGGCGGAGTGATGCACTCATTCTGGCTGCCGGCGGAAAAGCTGCGCCCAAACAGGGCTTGAACGGCGGGGGTTATGCGCTGGCCAAAGGATTTGGCCACAGCTGCACGCCGCTGTATCCCTGCCTGACGGCGCTGCGCTGCACCCACCCGGCGCTGCGGGGACTCAAGGGAATCCGCGTGTTGTGTACGGTGGCTCTGTGCGCCGGCGGGCGGGAGATTGCCAGGGAATCGGGAGAACTGCAGCTGACAGAGTATGGCGTATCGGGTATTCCTGCCATGCAGCTCTCCTGTCGCCTCGGTGCGCAGAAAGGAGCCAATGTATCCGTGGACTTTTTTCCGGACTGCAGTATGCGTGCGCTGCACACGCTGCTGCGCCGGCGGGCGGAGGAGTGTCCTGACAGTACGCTGGAGGATGCATTTTTGGGCCTGCTGCACAAGCGCATTATGTATGCGCTGATGAAAGAAGCGGGGCTTTCCCCCTTGTCCCGCACGGTTCGGACGCTGCGTCCAGAAGAGCTGGCCCGCTTGGCAGAGCTGCTGAAAAACTGGCGTCTGCCGGTGGAAGGCCCCATGGGATGGGAGCAGGCTCAGGTGACCGGCGGCGGGATAGCGTTGCAGGAGATTGGAGACGATTTTCAGTCCCGCTGCCGTCCCGGGCTGTACCTGGCTGGAGAAGTGTTGGACGTAGCCGGGGAGTGCGGAGGATACAACCTGCACTGGGCTTGGTGCTCCGGTATTCTGGCAGGCCGCCGGGCGGTTGGGGAGGCGGAATTGTGAACAAGGAAGCGAAAAACGGCACGGCGGGACAGTATGCGCTCACAGTCATTGCCCGCATCCACAGCGACTTTAAGACGAAATTCGGCATTCCCCGCCAGAGTGGCCTGATTGATGCGCTGACGGCAGAGGTGGTATTTGAGCCGGAATTTCGGAACGCTGACGCCCTGCGCGGCATCGAGGGCTTTTCCCATCTGTGGCTCATCTGGCAGTTTTCTGCCGCCGCTGGGCGGCCCTGGTCGCCCACGGTGCGGCCGCCCCGGCTGGGCGGAAATACGCGCATGGGCGTGTTTGCCACACGCTCACCGTTTCGGCCCAATGCTCTGGGACTTTCCTGTGTGCGGCTGCTGGACGTTTGCCGGGAACAGGAGCGGGGGTGTGTGCTGCATGTGGCGGGAGCTGATCTGATGGACGGTACGCCGATTTACGACATTAAACCTTACATTCCCTATGCCGACTGCCGCCCGGAAGCTTCCGGCGGCTTTACGGATCAGACGCCCCGGCGCCATCTGCAGGTGGACTTTCCGCGCGAGTGGCTTGAACGGGTGCCGGAGAACAAACGCGCGGCGCTGTGCGCCGTGCTGGAAAACGACCCGCGCCCATCGTATCAGCATGACGCCGGCCGAGTATACGGCTTTGTTTTTGCCGGCTGCGAGGTGCGCTTCACGGTGGATGGAGAGGTTCTTACTGTGCGCAGCGTCGGGCCGGAGAACGGAGCGTGAGCGGCGTCGGGCCGGTCAAAAAACAGGAAAGGAGCGGCGGCCATGGCAAAAGAAGGACTGTATTCTATTGGAAAGGTGAGCAAAATCTGCGACGTGTCGCCGCGGACGCTGCGCTATTATGAGGAAGTGGGCCTGCTGCAGCCCGATCGCATCAACGAGCGCAGCGGTTACCGCTATTACAGTGCCGAGAGCATGTACCAGGTGCAGGTGATTCGCTATTTGAGCGACGAGGGCTTTTCGCTGGAGGAAATCGGCCAGATCCTGCATGAGGAAGATTTGGTGAAGCTGCGGGAGATCTTTGCAGGGAAAATCGCTTCTACCCGCCGCACCATCGACTACTATCACCGCCGGGAGGAGAGCCTGAAGGCGTGGTACGAGCTGTTTGTAGAAGGAGAATGGGTGCTGCGGCACGGGGGACTTTCCCCGGCGGCCCGTTACATTCCCCGGGAACGTTACCTCTGCTACCGCTGCCGCTACGACGGCACGGAGAAGTCGGCCGCCTACATTGAGGCCAATTATAAAACATTTTCCAAACTGGGCGGACGGGCTATGGTGGACGTGGGCGGTGCGGTGTATGTGCGCTTTGATTCCTTCCAGGCGCGGATGGAAGGGCAGCCAACGCAGATGGCATTTTTGGAGCACATGCAGCCTGGCAGCCGCCAGCGGGAGGAAACGATTCTTCTGGGCGGCTTCACAGCGGTGACAGGCTATCATTTGGGTGCGCTCGAACAGGTGCGTGAGACGTATGCGGCGCTGCTGGAGTGGGCGGCGCGGCATGGTTTTACCCTGCGGGGCGACGTGTTTGAGCGCCGCGTGATCGATTCGTATTCCACTTCGCTGCAGGAGCACTTTGTCACGGAATTGCTGCTGCCGGTGGAAGAAGATGTGTCGGGATTTTTGGGGGAGTTGATGGAAGAAGCGGCGGAGGGAGCCGGCGGGAAACTGCGAGAGTTTGATGCAACGTAAAACTCCTGTCTCTGTTTATGGACGGTTCTGGGCCGCAGGGCAATCCGGGAAAAACATGATATTACAAGGAGACAAGACAGTTTTTCGGATGGTTTCCTTGTGTTTGAGCTGATTGGCACGGCATGCCTGGAATACTGCAACGCATTTGCGGAGCTGCTGCCCGCGCTGGGGGTGATTGTGAGCTATGCCCTGGCGCTCATTATTGCCGGCATTGCTGTGCTGAATTTGCACGGCTGAGCAGGCACCTTGTTTTTTGTTTTGACTCTTGTTGTAACTGTTCATAAAAGGGCGCCGGAGCGAATTTGCTCCGGCGCCCTTTGCGTTTATGCGGCAAAGCGGTGCTCTGCCAGGGTGGGGTTCAGGATCAGAACAGATAGAGGATCGAAAGCACCAGTGCGGCAAAAGCCGCGGCCAGTGCCAGGAGTATTTTGTCCCGGCAGATCACTTCCACCGGATCGCCGTCGGAATCGCCCTCTACGGTCAAACTGTATTTCATGCATAAACAGATTACCAGCGGAACAGTCCACACCATGCCGTTTGCAGCGCCCATGCTCCAGAGAGCATAGAAGGTGATCGAAAGGCCCAGGCTGATCTGCATGTATTTGTCGAGATAGTCATAGGTATAGTATTTGAGCACCTTGCGGGTATCTCCCTTTTGGCGCGCCAGTTCGCCCCGGCGTTTGCCCAGTCCCAGATAGAAAGATATGGCGATGACGGTGAGATAAAGCCAATCGGAGATAGCGATGCCTGTGACCGCAGCACCGAAAAGTACCCGCAGCAGAAAACCGGACACCAACAGGGCAATATCGAGAATAGGGACATTTTTCAATCCCAGACTATAACCGATATTGACGGCAAAATAAATGGCAAGGCAAAGGTAACTTTCCAGCGGGAAATTGCACCAGAAGCTCAACAGAAGCATCACGGCCAGCAGCACGGCAGCTTCGGCGGCGGCCTGCATTGGGGAAACGGCACCGCTGGCGATGGGGCGGCTTTTTTTGGTGGGATGCAGCCGGTCCCGCGGCGCGTCGCAGATGTCGTTGATAATATAGACCACTGAGGCCAGACAGCAGAACGCCACAAAGCCGCACACAGCGCTTTGCAGTACCGGCGCATCAAACAGTGCGCCGCCAAAAACGAGCGGCAGGAAGATTAAAAGGTTTTTCAAAGCGTGTTTTGGCCGCAGTAAACGGATATAGGGTTTCAAGTGCTCACCCCCCAATATAATGTACGAGCTGGAAATAGCCCGGGAGATTCAATAGGATTTCGCACAGCAGAAATACGGATAGGGCAATCGGTGGGATCTTGTCCCATGTTCCTGCGGGCTGTTCTTTCGGGCGCAGCAGAAGCGCTGCGATCAGAAGCTGTGCGGAAAGATGGTGCAGAGAATAGAGAAAACCTTCTTTCAGGCCGTACTGCAGCGCACCGTGCAGTAGAAGGTTGAAAATGAGCACGCCCAGGGGAGCCAGCAGAAGTGGATCGCGGCGCCCTTTGATGACGGCGGCAATCAGCACGGCGCACCAGAGCGCCATGGCGGCCACGATCAGCGGTGGGGCGGAAGGCAGAAACGAAAGCGCGTCGCCGGGATAATCTCCAAAGGGGGTAGCGTTTTGCGTATCCACAAAGAAAAACGTGGAGCCGAAGAAAATGAAAAAGGCATAGCGCAGCATGGTGAGGAGGGGGAAGTGGTCGCTGTAATTTTCTGCGCTGCCGAAGCAGACAGCCAGCGTGTCCTGAAAAAAGATGCGGCCTGCCGGAGACAGCGCTACGGCCAGACAAAAGCACACGCCTCCCAGTATAAGCAGCGCCAGACGCTTTTTCAGGCTCTGTGTGGATGTGGCGAATACGATAATGGCCCAGAGAAAGGCGTTGGTAATGGTCACGCCTGCGGCCAGAACGCCCAAGAGTACTACAGCGGCGGAGTTTTTCCGGCGTGCGTAGTAATAGCTCATCAGAAGAATGCAGCTGGAGTTGATATAGCTCTCGGCAATGAAAGTGTAGAAAAGGGTAGAGAAGGACAGCGCATAGATGGCGCACAGCAGCACGGTGTGGCGCGGACGCAGATGGTAAAATTCATCGAGAATTTTATACAGGTAAAGCACGGATACCAGAGAAACACATAACTGCAGCAGGACGATCAGCTCGTAGTGATGACGCAGGCTGATGGGGCCGAGGATGGTGGACTCAAGGTAGGTGAACAGCCATCCGAACACGATCAGAGCGGGTGTTTGACAATGCGTGGGGATTCGTCCATCGTGGTGGAGAAGAAATAATTGGTGTAATAGATGTCGTCTGCGGAAAACAGACGGTCGTTGTGCGCCCCTTCGATGGAATACAGAGGCGTCTGGCACAACAGAACGAACAGGAGGATATAGAGCGCGCACAAAAAGGCGAAGCCGATCCATTTCGGAGAAAGCTGCGGGCGCTGTGAGTCTGCCAAATAGTGTTCCAAAGTGATAATCTCCTTGCTGTATTGCGTGCGGCGCTCCTGTTCCGGGGCCGCATTCGGTTGAATTTTGCATGGGTATCTGCTAAGATAAAGAGCATATGTGAAACAACAGAAATGAATGTGGGACAATGCTATGAATGTATATGATTTTGACAAAACCATCTATCGGGGCGACAGCACCGTGGATTTTTGGCGCCATTGCCTAAGGCGGTATCCCGGGGCTGCCCGGGCGCTGCCGGGCACGTTGGCCAAGGCGCTGGCCTTTCGGCAGGGCAACTGTAGCCGGGAGCAGTTTAAAGAGCGCTTTTATCAATTTCTGCGCTTTGTGCCGGAGGCGGCGCAGGAAGCGGAACGCTTCTGGGACCGCCATCTTATTGGTATCGAGCTGTGGTACCGGGCACAGCAATCGAATACGGACGTGATTATTTCCGCTTCGCCGGATTTTTTGATCGGCGCGGCCTGCCGCCGCCTGGGCGTGCGCTTTCTCGCTTCGCCGGTGGACGCGCGTACCGGACAGCTGTTGGGACCGAACTGCCGGGGAGAAGAAAAAGTGCGGCGCTTCCGGAGCGCTTACGGCGCGGCGGAGGTGGAACGGTTCTATTCCGACTCCTGTTCTGACGCGCCTCTGGCTGCTTTGGCGCAGGAGGCATTTCTCGTGCGTCGGGGACAGGTTTTGCCTTGGCTTTGGCAAGGGAAAGAAAAGGAGCGGAAAGCATGAAGAAAAATAAACAAAATCTGCCGCTGGGCATTATCCTGATGCTGACGGCGTCGCTGCTCACCTGCGTGGGCCAGTTGTGCTGGAAGCTGTCGGCCTCCGGCGCCCTGTGGCTGATGCTGGTGGGATTTGTGCTCTATGGCTGCGGCGCGCTGTTAATGGTGGTGGCCCTGCGGTTTGGGGAACTTTCCATTCTGCATCCTATGCTGAGCGCGGGATATGTGCTTTCCATTGTTCTGGGCGGCGTGGTGCTGGGCGAAAGCGTTACGGCGTACAAAGCTGCGGGGGTGGCGGTCATCCTTCTGGGATTGGTGCTGCTCAGCGCGCCGGAGAAAAAGGAGGATCGGCCATGCTGATCGGGATCGCCCTTTTGATGACGTTTTTGGGATCTCTGGGCGCGTTCTTCCTGAAAAAGAGTACCGGCGGCTCTCTGGGCCTGCGTGCATTGTTGTGCAATCGCTTTTTGTACCTTGGGGGTGTGTTTTATGTAGCGGGCGCATTGCTGAACATTGCGCTGCTGCACCGGATGGAATATTCCGTGATTTATCCCATGACGGCGATCACATATATCTGGACGCTGGTTCTTTCGGCGCTGTTTTTACAGGAGAAGATCACGCTGCGCAAATTGCTGGGCGTGGCGCTTATTGTGTTTGGTGTGTTTCTGCTGACGCGCGGATAGGGAACGCTTCAACTTTCGGCATTGACCAGGACAAACGTGATGTCGTGGGGCGTTTCGTAAAAATACTGCTCCCCCATCTTTTGGGATTCCGGTTCCCACAGCCATGCGCTGTTGGGATAGCGCACAACGGTAATTTCCGTTTCGCCCCGGGCCATGGCCTGGGCAATGGAATGCTCCCGGGCCATTTCAGCCTGGTGGATGGGGAAATAGATCTGCAGGTAAAAGACCCAGACGCCGGCGGCGAGCACGGCGGCTGCGGCCGTTGCGGCGCGTGCCGGCCGTTGGACATCCGCCAGCGCTGCCTGCAAAAGATTTCCGGCGGTCAGGAGCAACAGTACATAGGATAAAAACAGACACCGCGGCCCGATAGGAGACACGACAGCCAGCGGTGCTGCCGCGGCGGCTGCACTGAGCAGGAAAAAGACTGCCCGCCGCCGCTGCAGTCCTTCCGGTACCCAGAGCAGGCAGGAAAGCAGCAGTGTGAATCCCCAAATCAGCGCGATGAGCAGTCGAAGCTTCAGCGTGGGAACGGGCCCGCCCAGCAGCTGTCCGGCGAGATACCACAGCGCTGCTGCGGTGATCACGGCGGTGAGTAAGACGTCGCTCCAGCGTTTTTTGCGCAGGGAGAAGAAAAAGAACAGGCACAGCGCTGCCAGCGAGAGATAGAGCACGGGGGATGTTTCAATCAGGCTTTGGAGCATATCGGGAAGATTTTCCCGCGCTGTGTTCAAAAAACCATGCAATCCGCGTTCAATGGTGTAGGCGTTGTCCTCGTTCCCGATGGCGCGGTAAGCTGGGGAAAGAAACAGCAGAGCGGTTCCGAGAACGCAGCCGGCGGTGTGGAAGAAAAGCACGAGGGAGAAACGGCGCTGCTCGAGGATATACCAAGCCAGAAGAACGAGAGAGGCCAGAAGGGCGTACAGTGTATTGTGCTCAATAAACAGTTGGCCGGAGAAGCCCAGCAGAAAAGCGCCCAGAGCCGCACTGGGGACGTCACGCATCGGCTCTTTTTCAAAAACCGGCCGGGCCAGGACAAAAAAGAGCAGGGTAGTGGCCACTGGGGGAACATAATTGAAAAAGCCGGCGGCCCAGGGATAGACTTGGGCAAACATCGCTTGAGGCAGAACCAGCAGTGCGGTGAACGTCAGCAGTACAGGAATTGGTGTCAGGCGGTTGATGTTTTTGGCGGCTGCAAGAATCAGAATAAATAAAATGCCGCCGCGCAGCACGGCCCGCAGCGCAGCGTGGCTACCGGCGCAATAGGCGAGCAGGTTGCCCAGCAGGCGCGGATTGGTGGTTTGGTACTTTTCTATGAGAAGCTCTGCAAGCTCGGAGAGCGTATGCAGGTTCTGCCCTACGGTTTCCCGGTACCAGTCGTCTCCGGTGACGGGGAACAGGGCGCTCAGAGCCAGCAGGGCGGCCAGCAGCGCTGCCAGCGTGAGCAAGAGCGGCATCCGGATGCCGGGGGTGTGAGACTTTGCCATGGCTGGCACTTCCTTTCGTAAACCACAGTTTGGCCGCTGCTGCGGCACCACATAACCGGCCCCGCCGCAGAACGTGCGGCGGGGCCGGAAACGGCGCGGAACAGATCCTGCGGCCACGCGTCAGAGAGGTGTTTTTAGCCGGTCAGCCGGCGTATTTGGAAAACATCTCCTGCATGGCCTGGAACTGAGCCAGCTTATCGGCGGCCTGGGGCTGATCTTTCAAGAAGCTGCAGGCGGATGCGATGTGAGCTTTGGCATTGGCCCAGTTTTGCTGCTTGGCATACAGCGCTGCCAGATTGGCGTGGGTGACGGCGGATTCGACGGCATGAGCGGGCAGCCCATCCATAATGACAGCGGCATGCATCAGACAGGCGGCGGCCTGATCCAGCTGGCCCAGGTCGGAATAGGCTGCGCTCATATTGTTGTACAGGCCCGCGTAGTGCTCATCCATGGGAGAGAGTTTCTCCTCGTAGATGGCCTGGCACTGCTGGAACAGTTCCAGCGCCTTCTGGCTCTGGCCCGCGAAGCGGTAGGCTGTGGCGGCATTGAGCAGTGTGGTGGCGTGGGACAGGGAACCAAGACGGTATTCCTTGCTGCACAAATCCAAAGCCTGCTCTGCTACGCGGATGGCCTCTTCAAAACGCTGCTGGGAGCGATAGAAACCAGTCAGTTCGTTAATAATGGCAAGTGATGCGTCGGCGTCGTGCTCCTGATTGGCCATTACCATTTGCGTGAGGAGATACGGCTCCACTTGTTCGATCTGGCCTGCGGCGAACAGTCCGTCCAAATGCTGATAAAATGCGGTAATATTCATAGAGGGAAACACTCCTTCCGGGCGCTTGGCCCATATTTTGTCTGTCAGAACCTATGGATTAAAAAACAACTTATTCCCAATATATATTGTATTTAGTGTAACGTATTTGCTGCGGAAATGCAAGCCCCAGAGCTCTTGTGTCCCCGAAAAAAGGGACAGCACGGTTCTGCGGTGCCGCCCCTTTTCTGCGGAATCCTGCACAGTGGGCTGCTGCGGTGCGTTTACAGAAAAAGCTGCAGCAAAAAGATAGCCAGCAGATGCGCGGGGTAGTATAGATAAAAAAACCACTTGGAAAGGCGGATATCTGTGCCGATGGGGAGAAAAATGAACGGCAGCGCAAGCAAAGAAAAAATCTCAAAACCCACCGCATAATTTCCGAGTTTCCAAGAGAGCGGATCGGCCATGGAGCCGTTGAGCGCGGGCAGGTAGCTGAGCGTGTACAGAAGAAAGCCCAGCCAGGGTTTATTCCGGCATAGATAGAAAATCAGCATCAGGATCAGTCCGGTTTGTGCGTAATCAAAATTGACTGCGCACAGCAGGATGAGCCCAACGAGAAACAGCCACCATTTCCGTTCCTTAAAGCCCCAGGTCGCCAGGAGGCTAACCAGCAAGGTAAAGAAGATGTTTAGATTAAATAGATTCCCGGGGATGTTATCGGCGTGAAAAGCCAGGATCCAGAATGGTTGGGAGATCAAGGCAAAAGCGCCCAGACGCAGGGCGTATTTTCGGATGTCGTGGGTATAGAGCATCCCGACGGTCAGGCAATAGCAAAAGAGTGGAAAGGCGATTCGTCCGATCCATCGAAAGGCGGGGTATTCCGGGAAAAAGACGGTTCCGACGTGGTCGATCGTCATAGCCGCAATGGCGATGATTTTGATAAAGTTGGTATTCAGATTGGTTTTGAGTTTGACTGGGACGCTGGTTTCCATGGCGGTGTTCTCCTTTGCGCTGGAGTTATTGATGTACTGCAAGAAAAAATCCGCTTTCCTAAAAAGGAAAGCGGATTTGGCGGAGAGAAAGGGATTCGAATTATTAAGACAGCGTAATATTGTGAAAAATACGGCTAAATTTGCGGGTAAAAGCACTGTAATTGAATCATAAAGTAACATGTTTTAAATGCTCTAAAGGGAAAACATAAGGGGAAACTTTTCGCAAAATACGTGTCTGTTCTTGCTCTCTGTCCAAATCCGTGGTATTCTGTCTGTGGCGCTGCACAAGACGGCGGGCGGTTAGTCACTTAACCCCGAAAGGGGGTGACAACATGCGCATTACGTTACATATCGGATCATTCACGGTTACGATTATCGTAAAAAGCAGAAACCGCCACCGGGCAGGGTGACGATTTCTTTTTTGAAATTCTAACCTTACTGGGCTAACCGCTTGCCGCAGCGCCCTTTTCTATATTTATTATAGGCCGACACGGCCACCATGTCAAGCCCTGGGCGCTATGCCTGGGGCTTTTGTAATCGGCTCAATTTTGAGCTTCGTCCATTGTCTCCGGCGATAAAGCCCCCTCAGAGGCCGCAGGAGCGGCATTGTCTCGATCCATAGTCTCATCTATGGCACGATTGATAAAGCCGTTCACGGACTCTCCACGGGCTTCTGCGTGGGATTTGATTGTGTCCTTTTTGCCTTTTGGAACAGTCAAATTGATGCGGTCAAGTTTCTCTGCAATCCAACTGTTTCTATATTCTGACTTCCCCGCCATATTTACACCTCCTGGGGGCCACTCCCAATTAGGGATACCCTTTCTCATTGTACTTGAATTATAGCACATATTTCAATATTGCGCAATACCAATAATGCATAAATATTACGCAATATATTTAGTGCTTCTGCCAATTGATATATTGCGCAATATGTGATATATTATAATCACAGCAGGGGGGAACAACCGAGCGGGAGACGCATTCCCTGAGTAGGCCACAGGCGCGAAACGGACTAACGACCCGCTCACCCCTTAACTGTAAAGGAGGCAAAGAGAAATGAAGTACAACCTTTCAAAGATTATGCACAAGGCGTGGGAGCTTTTCCGTAAGCTGGGGATCAGCTTTGCGGAGTGCTTACACAGGGCATGGGCAGCAGCCAAAGCAGAACCGGTGAACGCTGAACGGATCACCTATTCAAAGGCTGCAGTAGGGATCACAGAGGACGTGAACACATGGAGTGGATGGCGTGATCTGGGATATGAAGTAATCCACGGCAGCAAAGCCCTTTTCGGCACAGATCTGATCTATGCAGCAAAGGGGGACGGGGCGATCTACAAGGCGCGTTTCTTTGGTCTGTCCCAAGTGCAGCCCGTCAGGGAGGGTAACTATACCACCGACGCCAACAAGTCCGCAGAGCACCGTGCAGGCGCATAAGGAAAGCCCCCATATCCCAGCCGACCAAAGCAAGAGGATATGAGAGCCACCACCGAACACCACGAGGGAGCCGGTGATTTAAGTATAACCGGCTTCCTTTGATTTTGCAATAGGAGGAAATATGGAAGATTCGATTATGCAGAAGTGCCCAACCATTTTGTCTGATTTTATTGTTGGAGCAAAGGCGTTCAAAGAAGCCCGGAAATATAGAAAACAAGGCGCAACAGGGATTCAGGTTGTACCAGTGAAAGCAATCCCTGTCATTGATATCGGGTATTGGTCATGGACGCCGGAAGCGTGCCTGCCGTTCACCCGTGAGATCCGGAAATCTGTTGAAGCAGTATTTCAAACGTTTGATAAGGATCTGCAGAGTAGCCTTACTTTTTGCGCAAAGGATGGGGAGTGGACAGAGCGGGTAAAAATGTGGCAGGAAGCATTAAAGCCGGCACTTACAACAAAACAATATAGCGCAGCCATTCTCACAATTATGGACTGGGCCGTACGCTGCAAGCAATATCATCTGGGCCTTCGCGAAAATGCACTGATTGAATGGAGATAAAACATGAAAGAAAAAGGGAGCCGTCCGTGGTGGGCAGCTCCCTTTTTGTGTCAGCTTATCATGTATCGAATTAGCTCCATCTGGTCTTGTACATACCGGGCAAATGTGCGCTTTACCCACGCTATCCCCTGAGGCTTGTCCATGCCACCCAGCGCCGCAATAGCTGCGTTTGCTCCGCCCTGGTAGCCGTGCATGGTGATATACTCGCAATACCGGCGCAGGCCGTTGTGGGCTTTCTCGTTGCCATCAACTTTCCATGCAGACAGGTGGAACAACACCACGCCTCGTGCCGATAACATGACTTCCGGTTTCCCGTCAAGAATCATTTCCTGTACATCTGGCGTATCTGCTGGAAACTGTATAACATTATCCATATTTTCCTCCATTTCTGGGCTGCTCCCGTTTTTGCTCTCGCATCAATCGGTTTATTTCCACTTTGCCGATAATTCGCATAAGGTCTGCCAGTGTTCGGGCTTCGTGCCGCCGCTGGTATCGCAGGAAGCGTTTCAGATGTTTCCTGTAGGTCGTCTGATGCATCCCCCGTGGCCGGTCAGGAATCCACGCGCAGAAGGAAAAACCGTTCAGATCTGCAGGCGGTAGGGACAGGTGTTCTTTTGCATACTCCATGCCTTTGTGATAATAGGTCATGCTATCTCTGGTTTGCTGCTGGCTCCGGTAGTTCAGCTTCGCACATGTCCGGCACAAGAAGCCCTGTGTCAAGTACAAATACCGCACGCGCTTGCCGCATTCAGGGCAAAGGAAAAAGGTTTGCTGTCCGCCGAATCCGTTTGCAGAATAGGATAGAGATACCCGCTGATCTCTGCATTTCAAGTGCAGGAGCACGCTACGCTCATCAGCTTTGTGTGCCTGAATCAGTCCATGCCCACACCAGATGCAGCCTGTCCCATACAGAGAAGATGTTTCAAAACTATCTATGCGCGGCGTTTCCTCCACCTGTTCATGTGATTTATTCCATCCTCCGGCGTTATTCAGAAAATACATACAAACTCCTTTTTATGCCTAAATATTATACGACACCCCCTATCTTTTGTCGGTTTCTGCGCTTTTCTGGCGGCCATAGAGGCCCATCCAGTCCTCCAGTTTCATTACTACCAGCCACGGGGAGCGGTTCTTCCTCCAGAACACGGCTGGCAGGCCGTCGTGGAACTTGTCAGCATCGCGGCGGGACTGTTCCAGCCATGCATACAGGTTTTGCTGCTGCGCCCGCTTGCACTCGATATGGATACCGGGCAGCCCCGTAATATCTGGGGTACTCCCATAGCTCGCTGCCTGCCCCGGCTGCACGTCATAGCCGTATCCCTGGAGAAGCCGGGAAAGCTCCAATTCGTCCCGCCTACCCTTGCTCTGGCTTGCTTTACCCGCCATACTTCAATTCCTCCAGGTTTACAGGGTGAAGTCCGGCGGCCTCCAGCGCGGCGGGGATGTCCTTCGGGATAGAGCGGCCCAGCTCCTTTGCCGCTTCCTCCAGGTAGCCGGGGGCGATATAGAGTGCGGTCACCTTGCCGCCGTCCTGATATTCCAGCAGGGCGGACAGCGTGAAGCCCATGCGGGCCACCTCTGCCTTTACGGATTCCACCAGGGCCTTGTCTGTGGTGTTGGGGCTGTGCCAGGTCATCAGCTCTTGGTGGTAGTCCCGCCCCTCCTTGTCCTTATAGTCGGCCAGCAAATGACGGCGGCGGGGTGCATAGTCCCCGAAAGGCCCGGTGAGCGCGTCCATCATTTGGGCCATATCGGAAAATATGTTGTCCATGCAAAACTCCTTCCAAAATAGGGGGCTACCGTTGACCGTTGCAACCGTTGGAACCGTTGATACCGTTGCAAAATCACCTATATTTTACCAATTCACCAACGGTATCAACGATAGCAACGATACCAACGGTTGTTTTTACCCCCCTAAAAACGGGTCAAATTCGGTTTGCTCCAGTTCTTCAAACTGCGGTGCTCCGGTATAAAAGAATCGTTGTTTGCCCCCGCCGCTGCCGTTACTCTTTCGCTCATACACAATGCCGTCATAATCGAAAAGCGGCTTTCCCAGTCCCTTCAATTTGCTGGACAGGTCGCGGGCGTTCACTGCCAACGATGTACGGGCGATATACCGTCCAGCGTCCAAAAGCTGCTGTGCCGTCCCCTCCCATCCATCCGGGGATTGCTCCAGCAACTTCTTGATTGTCTTGACGATGGGGCTTGCCTGGTATAGCTGACGGGCTTGCTCCTGGGCGAACCAGTCCGCATCCCCCAGGTTTTCCCAATAACAGGTATCCTTGTTGAACCGCAGAACCGTGTCGCTGCTCTCCACATCACGGCCCACCACGGAAAAGGTTGCGTTGCTGTCCCCGCGCTTCTCCTTCGTCAATACCATTGTAGTGTCGGCGGCTCCCATGATGCCGTTTGTGCCGGAAATCATGTTGAATGGGTCGCCGTCGTCCTTCATTTTGCGGAGATGGTGAACAAGCAGCAGGGCCACATTATGCTGATCTGCAAAGGCTTTCAAGGCCCCTACCTCCCGGTAGTCGGCGGCATAAGCCCCTTCTTTCCCGTGAGAGGCCCCGCGCACCCGCTGGAGGGTGTCAACGACGATCAGGCCGGTGTCCGGGTGCTTCTTCAAAAAGTCCTCCAGTTCAGCGAACAGGCCGCCGTCAATGGGGCTTGCTGTTGTCGCAAAATGGAACCCAGCGGGAGCGGGTTTCCCGGCCAGTAGCTTATTCATGCGGGTCTTTAGACGGCGCTGGCTGTCCTCCAGGGCCAGATACAGGCACCCGCATTGATTTGTCATGTACCCCAGGAACCGGTCTCCAGAGGCCACCGCAAGGCAGAGGGCCAGCACCATCCAGCTCTTGCCGTACTTCGGCGGGGAGGCAAGGATATTCAGCCCCACGGAAAGCAGCTTGTCCACAATAAACTTGATGGGCAGCAAGTCCTTTTTCTGGAGATCGGCGGCGGTTATCGTGTCCAGTGTGGGCGGCCTTTCGGGGGCCTCAAACTCTCCCGCACTCAACAGGGCTTCAAAACTTTGTCTATCCATCGGGCTATCTCCCCCCTCTCTCTGTAAATTTGCGCCTGTTTTTCTGGTGTCCCATAAGATAAGGCATCAGACCAATATTCAAAGGCTTCGTGCATTTGAATTGCGCCAGCGCGCTCTTTGGTCAAGTGTTCCGGGCCATCCTTCAAAAGCAAATACCCCTCCCGATATGCAGCGTTCAGCTGGTTTATAAAATCGCTTCGCCATTCCTCAAAGGCCCTGTGCGCCTCGGCCACTTCCAAGCGGCGGCGGGCCGCCTTTGCTTCGTCCTGTGTGGGCTTCCTGTGGAGCGGGAGGGCAAGGCCAAAATCAGCATTTAGGCACTCAACGGCTCCCATAGCGTCCAAGCCCAGAAATCGGGCTGTGAAGTCAATGGAATCCCCACCCGCATCACACACCCAGCAGCGGAACCGGCCTTTGTGAAAGCTCATGGAGGGGTGCTTGTCATTGTGAAAGGGGCAGAGCGCCCACCCGCGGCGGTCAAAAGTCAAACCGTAGCGCCGTGCGGCGTCCTGAGCGCTTACACGCTCCCTGCACTCTCGAAAAACATCAGTCAATGCCCGCCGCCTCGCTCTATCGCATCCGCCGCGGCCAAAATTTCTTTTGCTCTGTGTCTGAGAGAACGCACGCAAGCTGCGCGCTCCTGTTCATCCGCAGGAAGAAAATAGCCGTTCAGGTTGTCGCTCAAAATGGGAGCACCGCCGCGCCGTTCATGGTGGATTTGCTGCCGTACTTCCCGTTCTGTCCATCCTGTAATGCGCACGAGATCATGCAAATGCAGGCCGTTTTGCGCACCTTCCAATAACAGCTTGGAAATTGTTTTTCCTTGACCGCCGCGGCGGGTAATGGTATCGTTATCAGTGGAAGTGGAGGCCAGCTGCCCAGTTGTCCCCGTTTCCGTTGCCCGTTCCGGTGCTGCAACACTGGAGCGGGTTTTTCTCTTTTCTTGCTTCATTCGCTGTATCCTCCTTGCGCTTTCATCCAATCTAAAAGTGCATCCACGGGGATGAGGACGCAGCCGCCAATTCTACATACCGGAAAGTCTGCCCGGTGCATCCAGCGGTAAAGCGTTGGTCTGGAAACATCCAGAAGCCGTGCTGCCTCTGCCGGTTTAACTGCCAGCTTGTCCATTATTTAACCTCCTTTGCCAGCTCTTCGATAATTGCGAAGATCTTTTCTTTTTCTGCCGCGGGCAGTTCCTTGCGCAGCTTGCGGGAGAAATTGAAATCTGCAATGCCCAGTGCGTCTGCGATTTGCCAGAGTTTTACCCCCGAACCTGCTGCGGTACGTCTAATGTCCTGATTTACCATAGCGCTGTTCTCCTTTCAAAATGTTGTTGCAAATGGTCTTTGTGTTTGCTATAATTATTATACAGCAACAGCAAGGGACGTGCAACCAAAAAGAACCGTATTGTTTAATATGCAAACATTTTGTACTTTTCGAGTGGGAGTGGTAACTATGGCAAGGAAAAAGGTATCTGCTGATTTTGATTTTCCAAATCGGCTTTCGGAGTTAATGGAAGAACAAAAATTAAAACAGCAGGACTTGGCCGATGAGCTGGGTATAAAACGACAGACAGTTAGTTTGTATATGAATGGGCAGTCTATGCCGGATGCTTTGCAGGTCAGAAATATTGCTGCGTTTTTTGGTGTATCATCGGATTGGCTTCTTGGATTAACTGATGTAAAAGCGCAAGACTTGGATATTCGAGAAGTTTGCGAGTATACGGGGTTGTCAGAAACAGCAGTTGATTCGTTGCATCATTTTATTGCAGATAAAGACAAAAACGGAGTTTATCCGGCCGGTTTTACCGATGCAATATATACTCCGCGGGATTTCATAAATGATTTGTTATCTCATAGGTTTTTATTTCACATCATTGTAGAGTTTTGCGACGGTGTAAATAATCTGGGTGAACCTGATGTTGATAGTTCGACGTTAATAAGCATTCAAAAAAATATCGATTGTGAATATAGGGACCACAATATATTAACGTTGTCATTGAAGGAAATTTCTTCCTTGCAAATTGCCCACGCTAAATCTAATATTGCGAGTCTTATTGATTCCTTTATTAGTGATTATTACAATACTCAAATACCAAGAGATTAAAAACCGCCCCCAGTGCTACAAACACTAGGGACGGCTATAAGGGCAGTAAACTTTGAGCAGCATACTGCCCCTTCATTCTATCACATATGAAGGAGGAATTTCAATGCCGAGGAAAAACACAAGATCCGCGCAAGGCAGTGGAACGATCCGCAAAAGGACAGTTACCCGCCGCGGGAAGGAATACACCTATTGGGAAGCCCGCGTCACTGTGGGTAGAGATCCCGGCACTGGGCGGCAGATTCAGCGGTCTTTTTCTGGACAAACACAAAAAGAAGTTCGGGAAAAGATGCAGGCTGCAGCGGTATCCGTTAATGAGGGAACTTATCAGGCGCCGTCAAAGTTGACTGTGGGAGAATGGCTTGATATATGGTTGAAAGATTATCTTGGCAGTGTAAAGCCTTTTACGGTTCGTTCCTATAGCGACCAGGTGCGGCTGCATATTAAACCAGCTATTGGAGCCATTAAACTTGATGCCCTTAATGCACACACGATTCAACGCTTGTATAACGATCTTGGAAAAGAAAAGAATGGAAAACCGGGCTTGTCTGCAAAATCCATTAAGAATGTACACGGGGTTTTACATAAGGCGCTGCAGCAGGCTGTGATGATAGGATACCTGCGTTTTAATCCCTCTGATGCCTGTACACTGCCCCGGATTATCAAGAAAGAGATCTGCCCGCTGGATGAGGTGCAAAGCGCGGCATTTCTGCAAGCTATTAAAGGCAATAAATACGAGGACTTTTTCACGGTTGCTCTTTTTACCGGGATGCGGGAAGGAGAAATATTAGGGCTGTTGTGGGAATGTGTCAATTTTGATAATGGCACCGTATTGATTGATAAGCAGCTGCAGCATGAGAAAAAGAAAAACGGTGCATACATTTTAGCACCGTTAAAAAACAACAAACCGCGGCGGATTACACCTGCACCGTGGGTTATGCAATTATTAAAGCGTCGCAGAGCGCAGCAGATCGAACAAAGACTAAAGGCTGGGCCACTGTGGCAAGATTCCGGTTTTGTCTTTACAAATGAAATAGGGGAGCACTTGGTTGTACCGACCTTTAGCCGGGAATTCAAAAAGATTGTGGCCTCTATCGGGTGCCCGGATGTGCGCTTCCATGATTTGCGCCATAGTTATGCTGTAGCTGCCATTCGTTCAGGGGATGATATTAAAACAGTACAGGGCAATTTAGGCCACGCTACAGCGGCTTTTACACTGGATGTTTATGGACATGTTACGGATCAAATGAAGGAGGACAGCGCGCAGCGTATGGAGCGCTATATAAAAGGCGTTTTGGATCTGTAAAGGGAAAACTAAAGGGAAAACAGAAAACAGTGCATAAAAGGATATAAAAAAGCCCTGAAACCGTTGCGATTTCAGGGTTTTCTTATGGCGGAGAGAAAGGGATTCGAACCCTTGATACCTTTATAGGGTATACACGATTTCCAATCGTGCGCCTTCGACCAGCTCAGCCATCTCTCCAGGCTTCGTGCTCGTAACAGCACGATTTATTTTACCAGATTTTTTTGGTTTGTCAAGGGACTTTTTCAAAGAAAGTTTAGAAAAATGCAATTTCGGAGAAAATGAGGCAGGGGGCGGAAACGCCGTGCAGTTTTTGCCCGGAATTTCCGCCCCGCCTTCTGCCTTTTGTGCTTGCTCAGTGGAATTTGTGCGAAATGTTGTCTACGACGTCATCCACGGCGTTACCCATGGCGCGCATGGTGTTGCCGGCGCGCGTTTTCGCGGAAGAGTCGCCAACGAGCATCAGTGCCTCCACTGCTGCGCCGGCCAGTGCGCCGACACAGATACCGCGCAGAAAATCGGTATGCATGTTTTTCATCACTCCTTTTTCGGTCTGGCTATAGTATGACCGGTAGAAAGAAAAAAAGACGGGGCGGAAGAAGCTTTTTTGTTGCTAAAAACAGGTAGAAATAGTATAATATTTATATTTGTAACGATCCGTTGGACCGCGCGTGCAAAGAACGTGGCGGCAGAAAAGAATCGGAGGGAATCGGATGGGCAAAAAACTGATCCGCGGCGCGCGGGTAATCGACCCCGCCTGTGGGCGGGACGAGCCGTGCGAGCTGTTGCTCGAAGGGGGCCTGATTGCTGCGGTGGGGCATGATTTGCCGGCGGAAGGCGCGCAGATCATCGACGCTGTAGGCCTTGTGGCTGCGCCGGGTCTTGTGGACATGCATACCCATATGCGCGAGCCGGGCTTTGAGGACAAAGAAACCATCGCTACCGGTACAGCGGCGGCGGCACGCGGCGGCGTGACCAGCATTCTGGCCATGGCCAACACCTGCCCTGTTATTGACAGACCGGAGCGCGTGGCGGATTTTTACAATCGCGCCATGCGCAGCGCCAAGGTGCGGGCCTACACGGTGGGTGCGGTGTCGCTGGGCATGCAGGGCAAGGAGATTACTGATGTGGAGGATCTGCTCTCTGCTGGGGCAGCAGCGCTGAGCGATGACGGCGTGCCGTTGATGAACGCGGAAATCATGCGTGAAGCGCTGATCCGCATGAAGCCGTCGGGGCTGCCGATCCTGTCCCATAGTGAAGATGGCGACCTGGTGCGCGCGGGCGTGATGAATGAAGGCGCTCTGTCCCGAAAGCTGGGCTATAAAGGACGCCCGGCGGTAGCCGAGGAGTTGTTGCTGGTGCGCGACGGAATGCTGGCAGCTGATGTGGAGGGCTATGTGCATGTCTGCCATGTGAGTACCAAAGGCTCGGTGGATTATATCCGCCGGATGAAAGCTGCGGGCATCCATGTCACTGCAGAGACCTGCCCACAGTATTTCACCCTGACAGAAGAAGAGATTGAAAAGCAGGGGGCGATGGCGAAAGTGAACCCGCCGCTGCGCACCCGGGCGGACGTGGAAGCGATCCTTGAAGGGTTGGAGGACGGCACGCTGGACTGTATTATCACCGACCATGCGCCTCACACTGTGGAGGAGAAGGCGAGGGAGCTGCCTAAAGCGCCCAGCGGCATGGTGGGCCTGGAAACGTCGCTGGCTCTGTCGATGACGGTGCTGCACCACCAGTTGGGCTGGCCGCTGATGAAAGTGTTGCGGGCCATGAGCACGGCGCCGGCGGGCATTCTGCAGTTGGACGCGGGGTCGCTGCGCGTCGGCGCACCGGCGGATATTGTACTGTTTGACCCGGAGGAAACGTGGACGGTGCGTCCTGAGGCGTTTGCTTCCAAAGGCCGCAACACGCCCTTTGCCGGCTGGGAACTGAAAGGGCGCGTGCGCTGCACCGTCGTCGGCGGCGAAACGGTCTACGATGCCGAAGCGGCACGCTGATCCGGTGGCCGCAATATATGCGATACGAACAAGACAAATGAGTTTCAAAATAAAAAAGAGAATGATAAAGGAGTTGCCGCACGATGTCTTTTGAACGCTTGCAGGATAAAATCCGCGAAATGAAGAACCCCACGGTGGCTGGACTGGATCCGAAGCTGGAGTATGTGCCGTCTTTCATCGTAGAGGAAAAAATGAAGCAATACGGCCAGACGCTGCGCTGCGCAGCCGAAGCCATTTACGAGTACAATGTGGGGCTGATCGACGCGCTGTGCGATGTAGTACCCGCAGTGAAGCCCCAGAGCGCCTTTTATGAGCGCTTTGGCTTTGAAGGCGTGGAAGTGCTGAAGCGCACCGTGGATTATGCCAAAAGCAAAGGGCTTTATGTCATCATGGACGCCAAACGCGGCGACATCGGTTCCACCGCCGAGGGCTACAGCGAGGCATACCTCGGCAGCGTAACAATCGGCGAAACGGAAGTGGAGCCGTTTGGCTGTGATTGCCTGACCATCAATGCCTACCTTGGCAGCGATGGCATCAATCCTTTCATTAAAGACTGTGTGGCCCGGGATCGGGCGGTGTTTGCTCTGGTCAAGACCTCCAACCCCTCCTCCGGCGAGCTGCAGAATATTGTGGCCGGGGACCGCAAGGTTTACAATGTGGTGGGCGATCTGCTGGAGCGCTTGAGCAAAGATACGGTGGACAAATACGGCTACACTTGTGTAGGCGCGGTCACCGGCGCCACGTACCCCATGGATATCCGCGATCTGCGCCGCCGTCTGGAAAAGACGTTTTTCCTGGTGCCCGGCTATGGCGCGCAGGGCGGCAAAGCGGAAGATGTGCAGTATGCTTTCGATGAATATGGTCACGGAGCCATCGTCAATTCTTCCAGAGGCATCATCTGCGCCTGGCAGAAAACCGGAAAAGAGGGAAAGGATTTTGGCGAAGCAGCCCGGGATGCGGCAATTGCCATGCGGGAAGATTTGAAGAAGTATATCACGGTTGTGTAACAATAACAGATCTTTTCAAAACTCGGAAAAGGGGGACTCCCCCTGGGATCCTCCGCAAGAAAACAAAAGTTTGGGAGTGAAGTGGATATGCCGTATCAGCAGGATTGTAGTGTGTTGTCCCTGCGGGCATTGAATGAAAAAGCATATGAACTGATTTTGGAAGCGCCGGACATTGTTGCGGCAGCGCAGCCAGGACAGTTTGTGCATGTGAGCTGCGGTGAGGGGCACCTTCTGCGCCGCCCCATCAGCATCTGTGAGGCCAGCGGCATGCAGCTTCGGCTGGTGTTTGAGGTGCGCGGCGAGGGGACGGAGTGGCTCAGCCGGCGCACGAAAGGGGAGCGCGTCAGCGTGCTTGGTCCCCTGGGGCACGGATTCGATGTAGCGGGGAAACGGGTTCTCTTTATCGGCGGCGGCATCGGGGTACCGCCCCTGTTGTGGGCGGCCAAGCGCGCTGGAAGCGCCGATGCAGCGCTGGGCTTTGCTGCGGAAAACCGGGCCATTTTGATGGTGGATTTTGCCAAAGTGTGCGGCGAGGCCGCCCTGGCTACCGACGATGGGAGCCTGGGCCGTAAGGGAACGGCGCTGGATGCAGCCCGTGAGCTGCTGGAAAAGAATGAATACGACCTGATCTGTGCCTGCGGGCCGGAAGTGCTGCTGAAATACGCGGCACAGGCTGCTGAAGAGGCGGGGATCCCCTGCCAGGTGTCCATGGAAGAACGCATGGGCTGCGGTGTGGGCGCATGCCTGGTATGCGCTGTGAAACTGCGGGATGCCCATGGGGAAATTTATATGGGCCATGTCTGCAAAAACGGGCCGGTCTTTTCTGCTGAGGAGGTGGTTTTTGATGCCTGATCTGCGTGTGTCTCTGGCTGGGGTGGAGCTGAAAAACCCTATTGTGGTGGCTTCCGGTACATATGGGTTCGGCCATGAATACGGCGAATTTTATGATCTGTCCGAGCTGGGCGCCATCTGCGTCAAAGGATTGACGCCGGTGCGGCGAGACGGGAATCCGCCTCCGCGCATTGCTGAGACGCCTGCGGGCATCCTCAACAGCGTGGGTTTGCAGAATCCCGGTGTGGATGCTTTTATCGCTGAAGAAATGCCCTTTCTGCGGCAGTATGATGTAAAGATCATTGCCAATATCTCCGGAAATACGCCGGAAGAATACGGAGTGATGTGCGAAAAGCTGTCCGCTGCGGGGGTGGACATGATCGAAGTGAATATTTCCTGCCCCAATGTGAAAGCCGGCGGTCTGGCCTATGGCACCCGGCCGGAACTGGCGGCGGAAGTGACGGAGATTGCCAAAAAGCATTCCACAGTTCCTGTTATGGTCAAGCTTTCGCCCAATGTGACGGATATCGTTCAAATTGCCAAAGCGGTGGAGGACGCGGGCGCGGATGCCCTGTCGTTGATCAATACGCTGCTGGGCATGCGTATCGACATCCACAGCCGCCGCCCCATATTAAAGAACAATATGGGCGGGCTGTCCGGCCCTGCGGTGTTCCCTGTGGCAGTGCGCATGGTCTATCAGGTGCGCCAGGCCACGAAACTGCCCATCCTGGGCATGGGCGGCGTGGCCAAGGGCAGTGATGCGGCCGAGTTGATGATGGCCGGCGCCGATGCAGTGGCCGTGGGCACCGCCTGTTTTGCCGATGTCTTTGCGCCGTTGCGTGTGCGCGATGGCCTGCGGGACTATCTGGAACAGGAAGGCCTGAGCGCCCGGGCGCTGACCAATACAGTACAGCCTTGGTGAACGTATGAAGCAGGTGAAACTAATTTACCCAAAAGAGCCGGAGCCGACGCTTCGGGTCTCCCTCGGCGCAGAAGAGTGCCGCGCCCGGATTCACCATGAGCTGACCTATGATGGGAAGCTGCTGGACTGCCACCGCCTGCAGGCAGGGGAGAAACAGATCATCGTCAGCGTGTATGAGCGCTATTATTTCCGCGCGGGTAATGTTTTGACAGCCACGGTGACCATCGACGATCTGGAGGACGCCACCCGCGTGCACTGGGCCTGCGGCGGCGGGAGTGATTCGGCCCTGGTGCATTTTGACTGGGGCGCTGCGGATTCTTTTGGGACGCAGATTCGCAAAGTGCTGCAGGAATATGAATTGAAGAAAACAGAAGAAGGATAAGCGATTTATGACCAAAATTTATCTGGTGCGTCACGCCCAGGCCGAGGGGAACCTCTACCGCCGTGCCCACGGCATGTATGACAGCTGCGTTACCCCGCAGGGGTACGCGCAGATTGCGGCGCTGCGGCGCCGCTTTGCCGACATCCCGGTGGATGCCGTGTATTCCAGTCCGCTGCTGCGCACCCGGATCACGGCGGCGGCCATTTATGAACCGAAGCATATCCCGCTGCGCGTTCTGAACGATCTGCACGAGGTGAACTGCGGCCCCTGGGAAGACCGCACCTGGGGCGATATCCGCTATACTGACCCGGAGCAGCTGGAAAATTTCAACTATCATTTTGACCGCTGGCATGTGAACGGGGCCGAGAGCGCTAAAGACGTACGCGAGCGGATGCTGGGGGCGCTGCGCACCATTGTGTGTGAGCAGGAGGGCAAAACCGTGGCGGCTGTAAGCCACGGCATGGCCTCCCGTATTCTGCTGGGTACTCTGCGGGGCATGAGCCTGAAGGAAATCAGCGAACGCTTTCCCCATGGCGATAATACGGCCGTTTCCCTGATTGAATACGATCAGGGGAACTTCCGTGTGGTCTTTGCCAACGACACTGCCCACTTGAACGACGACCTTTCCACTTTTGCCCACCAAAGCTGGTGGAAAGGCAAAGACTGGCGGGACATCGGCTTGCGCTTTGTCCCGCTGGATATCGAGAGCAACGCCGGTGCGGCGCTCTACCAGCTCTGCCGGGCGGAAGGGTGGCTCAGCAGTCACGGTGCTATGGACCGCTATGACGGCGCGGCGTTTTATGCACAGGCCAGGGCAAACCAGGCTGCATATTCTGAAGCGGTGATGGCGGCGTACTGTGAAGATACTTTTGCGGGGCTCCTGCAGCTGGACACAGAGCAGGACAAAGCCGAGGGCGTGGGGCGCGTGCCCTTTGTGTACATGGCGCCGGATTACCGTAAGCAGGGTGCCGGCGTACAGCTGATCGGCGAAGCCGTGAGCCGCTACCGCCGCTTGGGGCGCAAGAAACTGCGCCTGCGCTGTGCAGCAGAAAATGAAATCGCCCAGAATTTTTACCGGCGCATCGGTTTTCGTAAAATCGGAACGGACAGCACTGCCCCGGTGCATCTGGATCTTTTGGAACTGAATCTTGTTTGAAGGAGGAAACGAACGTGTCGGAGCATCTTGTGCGGCTGATTCCGCGGCTGCATACCTATCGCACCAATGAAGCATCCGCCCGGGCGGCGGTGTTGGCGCTGCAGAAATGTGTGAAAGCGGAAGAGATCTCGTTCTTCCAGAGCGGCCAGGTGGAATTTTTTGACTGCGGCAGCGCGCTGAACCATATTTCCTGCCCCCGCTGCGGCGCAGCGGTTCCACTGGACTGGTGGCAGCAGAAAATGGATGAGCATTATAAAAGCGACCATTTTTTTGTTTTGGAAGAAGACATGCCCTGCTGTAGCAAAACGGTCAGTCTGAACGATCTGCGCTATGAAGCGCCCTGTGGTTTTGCCAGCCTGTGTTTTACCGTTCGGGATCCGGAGGAAGCGGTGGGGCAGGAAGCGGTGGAATGCTTGAGCGAGCGTTTCGGCATTTTGTTCCGAACTGTGGAAGCGGTATATTGACGCGCGCGACAAGGGCGGCGAAACGGAATGCGTTTCGCCGCCCTTGATGGCAGGAGGCTTTTAAGCGCGCAGTCAGCGCAGGCCGGTGGTCAGGCTGACGCCTGCATTGTTCGGCATCTGGGCCGCTGCAGTGTTGGTGTTTGCGTTGGGGTGCGTGTTCCGCTTTGCCGCGCTGTCTGTCCGGGTGTTGGGGTTGCCGGTCAGAACGCGGCCTGCGGCGTTGGCGGTGTCTTTGGCGGCATCGCCGATGGCGCGGGTGGTATCCCGGGCAGCATTGCCCAGATCCTTTCCGGCATTGCGCAGATCGCGTCCGGCGTTGTTTGTCACGTTCTGGCGCACATTGCCCTTGTTGTCGGCGGCAGGGCTGTAGCGGTACAACTGACCATTTTCATAGGTGTAGGTGCCGGCGGCGTTTTTGGGCGCGGTGTGTGTGGACGCTGCGCCGCAGGCGGTCATGGACAGGGCCATAAGGCCCGCCAGAACGCCGGCGCTGAGTTTTGTGGTAGCTTTCATTCGTTTCCTCTCCCTCTTGTGCAGATCAAAAAAATTGAAGCGCTTCGTGCATTAGTATCTGCTGCAGCGCGGCAAAATACAAAAAGCAAGTTTTGTCTGCGCTGCCTGCGGCGGCGCAGGAGACTTTTTCCATCTATGCAGCTGCGCATTTTTGCATTATAATAATGTAAATTAAAATTTTAAGAGGATCGGAGGAGAAGTCCTGTGGAAGAAAGAGCCTGCTGGATCTGCGGCGCGGGAGACTTTACGCCGCGTCTGCTGGTGCCTGCTGCGGGGGATGTGGTCGTGGCGGCGGACGGCGGTCTTGCCTATCTGGACGGGGCAGGCATCGTCCCGAATCAGATTCTTGGGGATTTTGATTCCCTGGGACGGCAGCCCAAGGGCGCAAACGTGACGGCCTATCCGCCGGAAAAAGATGATACCGATATGCTTTTGGCGGTGAAATACGGCCTTGCGTGCGGCTGCCGGCGCTTTTATCTGTACGGCGGCCTGGGCGGCCGGCTGTCGCACACCCTGGCGAATTTGCAGGTGCTCCGCTTTTTGGCGGATCAGGGCGCCTGGGGCGCGCTGGTGGACGGCGGGAGCATCATCACAGTGTTTGCCCGGGGACGGCTGTCCTTTGCACCGGGATGTGCCGGGATGCTTTCGCTATTTGCCTGCGGCGGCGCGGCGGAGGGCGTTTCTATCCGCGGGATGAAATACAATGCAGAATGCATTTCCCTGTTGCCGGACTATCCTCTGGGCACAAGTAATGCGTTCACGGCAGAAGCGGGAGAAATCGTTGTGGAAACGGGAGCGCTGGCTGTTGTTTGGGAGCACGAGGCGTCGGACTTCCGCCAGATGACCTTTATGCCTGCAGATGGGATATGAAAGGAAGGAATCGGTATGCGGATCGGAGCGCTGGAGGCCGGCGGCACCAAAATGGTGTGCGCTGTGGGCGATGAAACGGGAATGATTTTTGAACGTACACGAATCCCTACCACCATGCCTGAGGAAACCCTGAACGCGCTGGTGGAGTGGTTTCAGGATAAGGAGATTGAGGCGCTGGGCATCGGCTGCTTTGGGCCGGTGGATCTGCGCCGCAGCTCGAAAACTTATGGATGTATCACGACCACGCCCAAGCCCGGCTGGGCCTGGTGCGATATGGTGGGGACGTTTCGCCGGGCGCTGGGTGTCAGCGTGGGGTTTGATACCGATGTGAATGCCTCCGTGCTTGGCGAGGTGCGTTTCGGGCAGGGGAGAGGCCTCTCCACGGTGCTTTATCTGACCGTGGGGACCGGTATCGGACTGGGAGTGTATTTGAATGGGGCGCTGCATCATGGAATTGTGCATCCGGAAGCGGGGCATGTTCTGCTTTCCCTCCATCCTGAGGAGCATTGGACATGCCGCTGTCCTTATCATCCCAACTGTCTGGAAGGGTTAGCCTGCGGGCCGGCCATCGAAGAGCGGTGGGGCGCGCGCGCGGAAGCGCTGGCGCAGCGCCGGAAGGTCTGGGAGATGGAAGCTTATTACATCGCTCAGGCGCTGGTGGATTACATCTGCATTCTCGCGCCGGAAAAGATCATTCTGGGCGGCGGCGTGATGCGGCAGCGGCAGCTTTTTCCGCTGATCCGCAGCGAAGTGCGCCGCATGATGGGCGGTTATCTGGCGGCGGAGGAACTGAACGACCTGGATACTTATATTGTGCCCGAATCTCTGGACGGGGATCAGGGCATCTTGGGCAGCCTGTGCCTGGGCGCTGCGGAATGGGCGCGGGAACATGGAGGCCGGGAAGCGTGAGAACTTGGGCAAAGCAAACAGAAAAGGAGAAGCATATGGACGAAAAAGAGAAAGAACTGCTGGAGACGATGGAGCAGGAACAGGCAGACGTGGAATTGCCTAAGGCCCGTATTGCCTATGTGATGGCGATCGTTGCCATTTTGTGCGGCGGAAACGGGATTGGCATTGTGGCGGCGGGGCTGCTGTGGAAAAAAACGCAGAATCTGGCCGGTGCTGTCGCCCTGGTTGCGGGATTTACCGCGGCGGCATTGCTCATCGTGACAGTGGTGGTGCTGGTGCACAAGCGCCATGTGAAAAAAAATCTGGAACAGGAGGATGAAGGATGATCTTCCGCAGTATGACGGAGCTGATCGGCGCAACGCCGTTGGTGGAGTTGTGTCGCTACCGGGAACAGGAGCAGCTTGGCGCGCGCATTTTGGCAAAGCTGGAATCCTTCAATCCGGCGGGCAGCGCCAAAGACCGCATTGCCCTGCGTATGATTGAGGACGCTGAGCAGACTGGGCGCCTGCAGCCCGGCGCCACGATCATTGAACCAACATCTGGCAACACCGGCATCGGGCTGGCCGCCGTGGCGGCGGCACGGGGGTATAAGGCGATTTTTATCATGCCGGAGACGATGAGCGTGGAGCGGCGCAAGCTGCTGGCGGTATACGGCGCGCAAATCGTGCTGACGCCAGGCAAAGAGGGAATGCAGGGGGCGGTGGACAAAGCTGCTGCCCTGGCACAGGAGATCCCGGGCGCGCTGGTGCTGGGCCAGTTTGTGAACCCGGCAAACCCGGAAGCGCATTACCGCACCACCGGTCCGGAGATCTGGCGGGATAGTAACGGAACAGTGGATATTCTGGTGGCTGGCATTGGAACCGGGGGAACGCTTTCCGGTGCGGGGCGGTATTTGAAGGAGCAAAACGCGGACGTACGCGTGGTGGGCGTGGAGCCAGCTGCATCCCCGCTGCTGACGGAGGGCCGTGCCGGTCCCCATGCGCTGCAGGGTATTGGGGCAAATTTTATTCCCGACACACTGGATCGCAGCATTTATGACGAAGTGCTCCCAGTGCCGGACGAGGCGGCCTTTTCCACGGCCAAGGCATTGGCCCGGTGTGAGGGCTTGCTGGCGGGCATTTCTTCCGGCGCGGCGCTATGGGCGGCTGCGGCGCTGGCCCGGCGGCCGGAAAACGAGGGAAAAACCGTTGTGGCGGTGCTGACAGATACCGGCGAGCGCTACCTCTCCACCAGGCTTTTTGAGGAGGGCTGAGCGATGCGTGTGATTGTCGTGGACGGCCAGGGCGGCGGCATTGGAAAAGCAGTAGTGACACAGCTGCGCCGTGTTTTGCCGGAATTAACCATTCTGGCTCTCGGTTCCAACTCCATCGCCACTGCTGCCATGATGAAGGCGGGGGCTTCCGCCGGAGCCACCGGAGAACATGCCGTGGTCTACAATTGTACTTGGGCGGAGCGGAATGATGTGATCGTAGGTGCTCAGGGCATTTGCCTGGCCGGTGGTATGCTGGGCGAGATTTCGGCGGAAATGGCGGCGGCTGTGGCCGAAAGCCGGGCCAAAAAGCTGCTGGTGCCTACTTCGGCCTGCGGTGTGTGCGTGTTGGGCGTGCGGGAAGCGCCGCTGGGCGAGTATCTTGCGGAACTGACGGAGCGGCTGCGGGCGGAAGTGGAAAACCAGAGCGAAATATAAGTGCCGAAAGACAAAAGACGAGGGTGAAAGCAACGCTGCTTTCACCCTCGCTGTGTGTTTGGAGCACGTTTGGAGAATGATCTGTCCGAATACTGTGTGCGCTCAAAAGCGATGCCGGGTTGCTTCCAGTCAAGACACTGCCGCCATTTCAGGCTATCCCGTTTGTGTTCCACAGCGATGGCCGCCGGCTTTTTTGAACGGCGCGGTATCAGAGCCCCTGCCGCGGTATTCAGGCAGCACGAACAGGGGCTCAAGATCCAGACCCGCCCGGCCGGAGACGGTGGAAAAATTGTGAAAAACAGGGCAAATCCGATTTTCTGGCCGTCCACCAGTGCCGGCAGTGTTTTGGCTTTGTGCTGGCCGAAGCTCCGGGTTCCCAGTGTCTCCTCATCGGAGAGCGCTTCCCCCGGCGGCTGTTCAGAAGCGGTGAGGGAAGATGATGAATTCCAGGATTAGGGAAACGTCGTTTCGCCCTGTGCAGCGGAATGTCACGTCGCTGCACATGGGATCAAGGTTCCCTTCCCACCGGTTGTTTTGTCGGGATTATAGGACAGCAAACTTTTGTAAGGCGCGGGCAAAAGCTTGCATTCAACGGCGGGGTGTGGTATAGTAATCCCTGCATCAAAGAATGAAAGGGATGGAAGCATGCGCAAATGATCTTACGGATGATGGACGGAGAAGAGAACACGAGCGGCCCAGCTATCTGGAGCGCTGCAGTTTTCTTTGCCGCCGCCGGGAAGATCGATTGCGCTTTTCGCCCTGCATTGCCTCCTTGGCATATCCACGGCCCTTTTGTGGCTTGTGGGTGCGCCGCGCTGCGCTGAAAGCACCTCTGCAGCGCTCATTCAAAAGGAGCAGACGCCGCGGGAAGATATCTTCCCGCGGCGTTTTCATGTGTTTGGATGTCGAAAGGAGGATGCACTATGTCACTGATCGACGTGCGGAATTTGTCTTTTTCCTACGAGGGCAGCGCCGAAACAGTGTTCGAAAACGTATCTTTTCAGTTGGATACGAATTGGCGGCTGGGCCTCGTGGGCCGCAACGGCCGCGGAAAGACCACATTGCTGCGCCTGCTGCAGGGTGCGCTGCCCTGCGGCGGCCAGATTCATGCGGATGTGGAATTTGAGTATTTTCCCTATGCGGTGGAGGATGCGGAAGCTTTTACCGTGGAGGTGATTCGCGCTGCTGCGCCGGGAGCGGAGGATTGGCAGATCGCGCGGGAATGTTCCCTGTTGGATCTGCCCGAAGAGCTGTTGTGGCAGACCTTTGAAAGTCTCTCTTTTGGAGAGCGCACGAAAGCGCTTTTGGCGGCATTGTTTCTGCGGGACAATGCCTTTTTGCTCATCGATGAGCCGACCAATCATCTCGACGCTGCGGGACGGCAAAAACTGGCGGACTATCTGCGCAGAAAGCGGGGCTTTCTGATGGTGTCCCATGACCGGGCCTTTTTGGACGGCTGCATTGATCATGTGCTGGCCCTGGACCGGGCACAAATTACGATTCAGAGAGGGAATTTTTCCGCTTGGTGGCAGGAGAAGTTACAACAGGATCAGGCGCAGCTGGAGCGCAATGAGCATCTGAAAAAAGATGCCGCCCGGCTGCGTGCTGCAGCGCAGCGGGCTGCCGCATGGAGCGGGCGCACCGAAAAGGGCAAGTTCGGCGCCAACGGGCGCGACGGGGCGGCGGTAGACCGCGGCTTTGTGGGGCATCGCTCGGCTAAAATGATGCAGCGGGCCAAATCCATCCAGCGCCGCCGGGACGCGGCGCTGGCGGAAAAGGAGGGGCTGCTGAGCAATGTGGAGCGGACAGAAGGACTTTCGCTTTGGAGTGCCGAATACCACAGCCCGTGTCTGGCAGAGCTGCGGGAGGTGTCCGTATCCTACGGGGGCAGAACCATTTGCGAGCCGGTTTCGTTTGTGCTGAAACAGGGCGAGCGGATTGCCTTGCAGGGAGTAAACGGCTGTGGAAAATCGAGCCTGCTGCGCCTGCTGATGGGGCAGGCCGTACCCCACAGCGGTACAGTCGTGCTCTCTTCAGGAGTGCGGGTATCCTATGTGGGCCAGGAGACGGATGTGCCTGTGGGTACGTTGGCGGACTATGCCCGTGCGCAGGGAGTGGAGGAGCACCGCTTCAAGGCGATTTTGCGCAAGATGGGATTTTCCCGGGCGCAGCTGGAAAGAGATGCATCATGCTTCAGCACCGGGGAACGGCGAAAAGTGCTTCTGGCTGCCAGTTTATGCCAACAGGCGCATCTCTATCTTTGGGATGAACCGCTGAACTATATTGACGTCTTTTCCCGCATGCAGATCGAGGAGCTGCTGCTGGAAGCTGCGCCGTCGCTTTTGTTTGTGGAGCATGACACGGCGTTTGTGAATCGGGTTGCTACCGGCGTTTTGCTGGTGCGCAGATAAGAAAAGCCCCGCGGCGGCGCAGGAGAAGAACTCCGGCGCCGCCGCGGGGTATAGAGAATGAAAAAAGATGAAAAAGAGCATTCCTGCTGACACGTTCAGCATACTATCCAATCGTGACAAAATCTTCAAAAAAGTATTACAAATTTATGAATTTTTTGGCTTCAGCGGCCTCTGGGCATGGTCGGCGCGCAGGAGAGAAGATCTTCGGCATGGACGTTCAGCGCTTTGGCCAGCGCTGCAGCGGTAGACAAGGGGAGGGAGCCGATGTCGTAGTCCGGTTTTTCGTAGGAAAGAATACGTTCCGGATCGATGCCGGAGAGGGCGGAAACCGATTTGAGGGTTTTGCCCGACTTGTGGCGAATCAGTGCGATGGGATTGAGGGCGCGGCCGCCCGTAGACGATTCTTCTTCGGGCGTTTCCGCTGGGCCGAGGAAGCGCAGAACCGGGCGGTACAGATCATAACCCTGGTCCAGATCTTCCACGGGGATTTCTTTGCCGTCTTCGCGGATAAAGTAGCGGTTGTCCACCGTGTAAGCGATATGGGCCGGCGCTCCGGAAACGGTTTCCTCAGCCGACAGCGTAAAGCGGAGGGCGCCGGTTTCGCCCCAGTGGATGATGAGACGTTCGAGATAGGCGTCCTCGTCAAAATCGGGTGTACTCAGATTTTCTTTTAGAAAAGCGGTGAAGCGTTCGAGTTGTTCAAATTCCAAGGAAAGGTCCTCCTTCTGTATCTGTTTTCTCTTGCTATAGTTTGCGCTGGGGGCGGCGTAAAGTCAAGAAACATTTGGATTTCTGCCGATGGATTCTGCAAAATGCTCCCCATGTGGGGGAATGTCTTACGGCCCATGGATGCGTATGCTATGATTGGGATAAAACACGATGTTTGGAGAAGAAGCGATGATTTTTTTGATTGCGGGGGCTTCGCATACGGGGAAAACCCTTCTGGCCCAAAAGCTGCTTGAAAAATACAAGTATCCTTATCTTTCGCTGGATCTGCTGAAAATGGGATTGATCCGAAGCGGAAACACTGCCCTGACGCCGGAGGACGATGAGGCGCTGGAAGCGTATTTATGGCCAATTGCGCGGGAGATGATACGGACAGCTATGGAAAACCAGCAAAATCTGATTGTGGAGGGCAGTTATATTCCATTTCGGTGGAAGGAGGATTTTGCAGATGCTGCCGAGAATGAAATACGTTATTGCTGCCTTGTGATGAGCCGGCGCTATATTGAGCGCCATTTTGCAGAAATTAAAAAGCATGCCAGCGTCATTGAGCGCCGTGTGAACGACGCATGGTGCACCCTGGACTCTGTATTGGAGGACAATGCGCGCACGCTGGAACTGTGCCGGAAATACGGCTGCCCCTTTCATTTAATTGACGAAGAATACCGGGTGGAGCCTGATCTCTGGCAGTTGCTTCCCTGATGCCCATACGGGGGCAAAAGATCCTGTCGCTCTGCGTTGTGCGCCCATTGAAGAATGAAACGGAGCGCCCCGAAAAGGAGAACGGTGCTTTTTCGGTTGATTGAAGCGGAAGTTTGGGGTACACTGAATGCATAAAGCAGGACAAAAGTTTTCATCAGAGCGTTGAGAGAGGAGTTTTTGCAATGGCTGAAAAGGATATTCACAGGATCGCGGTGCTGACCTCTGGAGGCGATGCGCCGGGTATGAACGCCGTGGTGCGGGCTGTAGTGCGCATGGCTTGTGCCAATGGGATTGAAGTGCTGGGTATCAACCGGGGCTACAGCGGACTGATCAACAACGATTTCCGCAAGCTGACCGCCCGCAGTGTGGATGGACTGCTCCAGCGGGGCGGAACCGTTTTGTATACAGCCCGCTGTGCGGAAATGATGACCACTGAGGGTCAGCAGCGCGCTGCTGACAACTGCCGGTATCTTGGCATTGATGGGCTGGTATGCTGCGGCGGCGATGGGACCTATCGCGGCGCGTTGTCCCTGGCGCGTCTGGGTGTGCCCTGCATCGGCATTCCGGGCACCATCGACAATGATATCGGCTGCACGGAATACACCATCGGGTTTGACAGTGCCAGCAATACTGCGATTCAGTGCATTGACAAACTGCGCGACACCATGCAGTCCCACGAGCGCATTTCCGTGGTGGAAGTCATGGGACGCCGGGCGGGGCACCTGGCGCTGAATGTGGGCTGTGCCGTGGGTGCAGCGGCGGTGCTGGTGCCGGAGCACGAAGGGAATTTTGAGCACGATGTGATTGAAAAGATCCGCCGCAGCCGCATCAACGGCCGGCATCACCATATCATCATTGTCTCGGAAGGCTATTCCATGACCACCCAGGAAGTGGCCGACCGCGTGCAGGAGGAGACTGGTATGGATACCCGCGTAACGATCCTTGGCCATATTCAGCGGGGCGGATCCCCCACAGCCCGGGACCGTATTATAGCAACTCAAATGGGCAGCTATGCGGTGCATGCTCTGATGGAAGGCAAAGAAAAGCGCATCGTCGCTGTGCAGCACGGTCAAATCGTGGATATTGAAATAGAGGAAGCATTGGAAATGAAAAAGACGCTGGACGAGGCGCTGTACAACGCCGAGCAGTCGATCTCCATTTAAGTGCCGGAGAAGGATTCCAGTATGCGCACCCCCGCTGCAGCGGGGGTGCGCATACTTTTTTGGGGTGCTTTCAGCCGCAGCGGGAAAAAGAGTTTGCAAAAAAGGGTTGACAAAATGCTATTGATGTATTATTGTATTAATTGCTTAGTACAAAAGTACAATTTGAAGAAAGCGAACGTGATTGAAATGCGGCAGAAAGAGGAATTAACCGCCGTGCTGGGTGCGCTTCTCGCCCTGGCGCTGGTGTTGAGCGTGGGCTTGCTGGCTTTTGGCTATGCAATGCCCTGGATGTGAAAAGCGGAGAGAGGGGATGAGACTGTTGTGACAAGAACCGGGAAAATCGTTGTGACCGGAGTAAGCGCTGCGCTGCTGCTGGGCGTTTTGGCCGGCTGCAGCGCTCCGAAGGAAGCGCCTTCGGCGCAGGAGACGGAAAAAGCGGTGCAGGTGGAAAAGCAAACGGCTGGCGGCGAGAGCCTTTTTGTGATCGAGGACAATGCCGCCGCCCGGGCGTTTGTGGAGGATTTTCTGAACGAGGATACCTACCTCGGCGACGGGGCGTATTCCGTCGGGACGGAGGCTGTGGCCAATCTGACGCCGGAATGTGTGTATGTGGTGTATCAGCAGGATACGGTTCTGGCCGGGCAGACAGCGCGCGCAGGCTATACTGAAATGCTGCGCTATACGCTCTATCAGGATTCCAATGTCCTCACGCTGTCCGTGACGGCGAGCGGCGAAATCCGGAACGTGCAGGAGAGCACGGGGCTGGAAGAGCTGCTGGGCGAGAACTGGCTCGAAGATCTGGTGACTGGGAGCTATGAGATACCGGCGCAGCGTGCGGATTTTTTGAAAACATATATACCGGAGGCTGCGCAATGAAACAGGAGGCGACATTATGGGATGGATATTAGACAAAAACAGGCCGATTTATCTGCAGCTGGTGGAAACGCTGCAGAGCCGCATTGTGTCCGGGGCCTATCCACCTGGTGCGAAGATTGATTCCGTGCGGGATCTGGCGGCGGAAGCCGCAGTAAACCCCAACACCATGCAGCGTGCGTTGGCTGAACTGGAGCAGAGCGGCCTGTTGCGTGCCGAACGCACCGCCGGCCGCTTTGTGACCGAGGACAAGGAGCTGATCGCCGCCGTCCGCCGTCAGCTGGCCCGGGATCGGGTGGAAGCTTTTGTGCAGAGCATGGCGGTGCTGGGCTACCACCGCAGCGAGCTGCCGGTGCTGCTGCAGGAAAGCGGGGCGCAGGCGCAGTGAGTGCGAAAGCGATGACCGGCGGTTCGGTGCGGGCGTTTGTGCAGGCCCTGTGCAGCGTGGCGGACGGCCTGGCCGATCTGGCGCTGTGGATCAAATTGTGGAGCAAAGGAGAAGAATACAATGGCTGAATTGTTGCTATGCGAAAACGTATACAAGAGCTTCGGCGGAAAACGGGTGCTGCAGGGATTGAACCTGCAGGTGTCTGGCGGCCGCATCGTGGGTCTGCTTGGCCCCAACGGCAGCGGCAAGACTACGCTGATGAAGCTGATCAACGGGCTGCTGGTGCCCAATCAGGGCAAAATCCTGGTGAATGGTTTTGCGCCGGGGCCGGAGAGCAAAAAGCGGGTGTCCTACCTGCCGGATGCCAGTTACCTGCCCGACTGGATGCAGGTACAGGATCTGGTGAAAATGTTTGCGGACTTTTATGCAGATTTTGATGCCGCCAAGGCCGCTGAAATGCTGCAGACCCTGAAAATTTCCGGTACGGAGCGGCTCAAGACCCTGTCCAAAGGCACTAAGGAAAAGGTGCAGCTGATCCTGGCCATGAGCCGTCGGGCGGAACTGTATCTGCTGGACGAACCCATCGGCGGTGTGGACCCTGCGGCACGGGATTACATTTTGAACACGATTATCGGAAATTACAGCGAAAATGCGACGGTGATCCTTTCCACCCACCTGATTGCAGACATTGAACAGGTGCTCGACGAAGCTGTGTTTTTGCGCGACGGCCGGATCATGCTGCACAAAAGCGTGGATGAAATTCGTGCCGAGGATGGAAAGAGTGTGGATGATTTGTTCCGGGAGGTATTCAGATGCTGAGTAAACTGCTGAAATATGAATTCAAGTCCACGGGCCGCACCTTTGGCCTGTGTTATGCGGGCGTGGTTGCCGCTGCACTGTTGCTGCGCATTTTGGGCCTGCTTTCCGATTCGATCGGCTTCAGCGATACGCTGCCCAGAAGCGTGGTTCTGTTCACCGAGTTTCTGACGGGGCTGTCCGGCGTGGCGTATGCGGTCATGATCGTGGCGGTGTGCGTGATTACATTTTTACTGATTCTGCAGCGGTTTTATAAGAACCTGCTCTCCGGTGAGGGCTATCTGATGCATACGCTACCGGTGCGTCCCTGGCAGCATATCGCCAGCAAATTGATTGCTGCGGTGGTATGGACGGTTCTGAGCTTTTTTGTGGTGTGCGTCTCCGTTCTGGTGCTCTGCGCCGACCACACTCTGCTTCCCGGGTTTGTGCAGGAGATGGCCGAGCTGCAGCGGGCGTTTGCTGCAGAATACCAGATACCGCTGTGGCTTTTGTGCGGTGAGTTCATCCTGATGATGCTGGTCTCGCTGGCGGTCAGCATCCTGCAGATCTATGCGGCCATTATGCTGGGACACCAGGCGGATAAGCACCGCATTGCCATGGCTGTAGTGGCGTATTTTGTCATTCAGTTTGCGCTGAGCATCCTGATGTATGCCCTGATTCTGATGGGCCTGTTCGTGCCGGAAGGGATCTGGTTTGCAGTAGGCAGTATGCTGGACAGCATGGGTGTTGCAGGACTTACCAGCACGATGCTGCTGGGTGTCACTGCGGCCAATGTAGTGCTGGGTGCGATCTTCTTCGTTGTGACGGAGTTTTTGATGCGCCGCCGGCTGAATCTCGAATAAGGGGAAGACTGGGAAACGGCCATGGGCCGCCCATACGAAACATGGTTTGTTCCGTGGCAGAAACTATTGGAAAGGGCTAGAAGGAGGCTGCCGATGAAACAGATATTGATTGCTTTTGTGGCTGCCACAGTGCTTCTAGCACTGGAAGACGCCTTGGCCCGTCAATGCAGGAACCTGCTGTGGAGCGGCATCCTGCCGCTGGCAGCGCTGCTGAGCAGCGTGGGGCTGCTCGCAGCGGGCGCCCTGCCGCTGCAGGCGCCGTATGTACTGTTGTGCGCGGTGCTCAACGGCGCGCTCTGGAGTCTTTGGATTGCCGGCCGAAGAAAGCACAGCCGGGCTGTGGCGGCAGAAAAGCGCGCGGAAAGTGAAAAATAAATATTTCCAATCCCTCCGTTGTGTGCTATGATACTCTTATCAAGCTGCAATGGAGGGATTTTCCGATGGGCGACAAGGTATCCTTATTCGATAATGAACGGAAGATGGCGTGGATGCGCTATTTTTCCGAAAAGACAGCGCTGGACGTGGAGGCGCTCAAGCTGATCGATGTCAGCGTCAAAAACAAGAATCTGATCCCTGCGGTGGAAGCCAACCGTGTTGTGCTGGCCTTTGCCGGCGAAACGCGCCCCACGTTGTTTTACGATATGTGGAACGCGGGGCTCGGCGCGTGCGACGTGTGGCTCAAGGAAGGGCTTGACCCCGAGGGCGAAGTGTCGAGCTGCAAAGTCAGCAGCTGTATCGACCGTGGCATTGCCGGACCCACGGTGCTGCTGATCGTAAACGAGCAGGCTGACAGCGCCTACAAAATCGGACTGCAGAACAAGCGTTTTTCCAAAGGATCGGTTCGGTATGTTGCCCATGAGATCCGTGCGGTCATTATGAGTATGCTGGAGGTGCGCTCTCACGATACCATCTGCATCATCAGCGGCGAAAGCATTGCCGTGGAGGCCGCCATGAGTGCCAGCGAGGGCGCAGTGATTGCTGTGGAATATGATGAGAGCGACCGCGACTCTATGGAAGAAAACGTCAGCAAATTCGGGTTGAACAATGTGCTGATTGTGCCGGATACGAACCCGGAGACCCTTGAAATGCTGCCCGTGCCCACCACGGCTTTTATAGTGGCCACGGAAAAGCTGGAAGGGGAGCTGCGCGCGCTTTTGGCCCGCAATCCTAAGATGCGGATCATCATTTACACGCTGGAGTTGAATATCCTGGCTCAGATCCCGGCCCTGTTTGAAAAATACCGGATCGGAAACATGGAGGCGCTGCAGATCTCGGTATCCAAACTGCGCGCCAACGGCATGTTTGAAACGAAACCCGTGCCGTGGATCATTTCCGGTGTGGCTGGCGAGTAAAGCGGCGCTTTGCGCCCGGCAAACAAAACCCATATGAAACAAACAGGCCCCGGCGGCGCTATGCGCTGCCGGGGCCTATTTGCAGTTGATCCGCCTTACACGGTTTTGCTCTCGCGGACATAGATGGGCATAGCCTGCTCGGTCAGCCCGTTCATGCCGGCGTTGTTTTCAATAAAAATTACGTTGCGCTTGGGCAGAAACGGGGAAAGGGACTGGCCGATGGCGCGGAAGATCTCCTCCCGGCCCTTCAAAGGCTTTCCGGCCTGCAGGATCACCATCCAATCCCGCTCCTCAGGCTTATCGTCCGGGGCTTTCTGCACCATACACATCCAGGCCTTTTCAATGTCTTCCTGCGCTTTGAGCCCTGCGCTCAGAGTGAAGGTTACGCCGTCCGGGTATTCTTTGGGCACCAGGAGCTTTACCTGCTGGCCCGTGCTCTGGGGACGCGGGGCGGCTTCGGGAGTTTCGTTGTTCAGCTCGGCGGTTTTGATACGGCTCCACAGTTTGGCCAGATTTTCCACCATGGGGCGCACGCAGACCAGGTTGGGCTTGGAAAACGGATTTACGATCAGGCCCCGCAGCTCGGGTTTGTCCACAAGATAGGCGTAGGCGTCGGAGATGTCGATGGGGAGCAGGACGTCGCCCAGCCCTGCGATGGCTTTTCCCACGCGCCCGGCGTCGGTAAACAAGGGAAGAAACATCTGACCCTGCTCGTTTTTCAGTACCTTGGGCGGGAAATCCTCGGGGAGCTTGCCTTTCACCGGCGTCACAGGCAACAGAAATACAGCGTGCACCATCTGCCGCGTAACAGCAGCCTGGCGCTCCTTGCTGTTGTCTGTGTGCAGAGCCTCGTAGGCCTTCACCAGTTCGTCGTTTCGGATATTTTTCACAGATTCCATAGTGTTTCTCCCCTGGCGGAAGAACCCGCCTTTCTGATTTTGCGTCCAGCCGGCGCAGCGCGCCGCACCGCTTTATTCTGTAAGGCATTATACAACATTCTCAGGATCAGTGCAAGAAAAGCCGTGCATTTGCCATAGAAAAGGCTGCGTCAATATGGTATCCTATAAAACAAGGCAGAAAGGGCATCCGTCGTTTTGCGGAGGAATGCCTATGAAAAATCCGCACATGCTGATGCAGAATGTCAGTTGATATTATGGCGGCGGAATGTTAGAATAAAGAGAATCTTGTAATGCAGACTTTCAAACGCAGGCGGAAGAGAAGCAAATCGTCGCAGAAAGAAAGGGGAACCTGACCTTGGTGATCGGCTTGGACGTCGGCTCCACCACGATCAAATGCGTGGTACTGTCCGACGCGGATCAAATTGTATATCAAACCTATGAGCGCCATTTTTCACAGATCACGGCCAAAACGGTGGAAATGCTGCGCGCTGTGGCGGAGCGCTTTCCCGCCGAGCGGGAGTGGCGGCTGGCCATTGCCGGCAGCGCCGGCATGGGCATGGCCGAATTTGCAAAAGTGCCTTTTGTGCAGGAAGTGTATGCGGCCAAACTTGCCGCAGAGCGCAACGCGCCAGGAACAGACTGCATCATCGAGCTGGGCGGAGAGGATGCGAAGATCCTTTTTGTGAGCAACGGCGGCATGGAGGCCCGCATGAACGGCACCTGTGCCGGGGGTACCGGCGCTTTTATCGACCAGATGGCCACCCTTCTCGATGTGGATGCCGCTGATATGGACGCCCTGGCCGGGCAGCATGAGCGGGTGTACACGATCGCCTCCCGTTGCGGCGTATTTGCCAAAAGCGACATTCAGCCCCTGCTGAACCAGGGGGCGAAAAAGAGCGATATTGCCGCCAGTATTTTCTATGCGGTAGTGAATCAGACCATCGGCGGCCTGGCTCAGGGGCGGCCGGTGAAGGGGAATATTCTTTACCTTGGCGGCCCGCTTACGTTTATGCCCATGCTGCGCCGGTGCTTTGACGAGGTGCTGGGTGTTACCGGAACGTGCCCGGAGAATTCGCTTTATTATGTTTCTCTGGGGGCGGCCTATGCAGCCAAAGAACGCTGCGATCTGCCGGCGGTCATCGAAACGCTGAAACAATATGTTTCCCACAGCGAGTGGGAAACGCTGCCGCCGCTGTTTGAAACAGAGGCGGAATATGAGGCATTCCGTGCGCGTCACGCTGCGGCGGACGTGCCCCGGGGCACGCTGGAAACGCTGGCAGGGCCAGCGTATCTGGGCATTGACGCCGGATCCACTACCCTCAAGGCTGTGGTGACCGATGAGAGCGGTGCGCTGCTGCACTCTGCATATCTCTCCAATTCCGGCAATCCCGTGCCGGTGATCCGGGACTTTCTGCTGGACCTGTATCGGAGAAAGCCCGACCTTCACATTGCTGCCGCCTGTGTGACGGGGTACGGTGAAGATATCATCAAAAATGCATTCCATGTGGATTACGGGCTGGTGGAAACGATGGCCCATTTTACGGCCGCCCGGCGCTTTATGCCGGAAGTGGAGTTTATTGTGGACATCGGCGGGCAGGATATGAAGTGCTTCCATGTACAAGGCGGCGTGGTGGATAATATTTATCTGAATGAGGCATGTTCTTCGGGCTGCGGCTCTTTTTTGCAGACTTTCGCCAACGCGCTGCACTATGATGTGGAAACGTTTTCCAAGCTGGGTCTCTATGCTGCCGGTGCGGTGGATCTCGGCTCCCGCTGCACGGTATTTATGAATTCTTCGGTCAAGCAGGCGCAGAAGGATGGTGCTACCACCGGCGACATCTCTGCGGGCTTGTCTGTCAGTATTGTGAAAAATGCCATTTACAAGGTAATCCGGCCATCAAGCCTGGAGGATCTGGGGCAGCACATTGTGGTGCAGGGCGGCACCTTTTTGAACGATGCGGTTCTGCGGGCCTTTGAGCGAGAACTTGGCACCCACGTGGTGCGGCCGGCCATTGCCGGGCTGATGGGGGCGTACGGCTGTGCGCTGCACGCCCAGTCCATGGCTGCGCCGGGGCAGAGGAGTACGCTTTTGGGCCGGGAGGCACTGGAGGGCTTTACCCACCAGGTGCGCTCCGTTACCTGCGGCCTGTGTGAGAACCACTGCCGTTTGACGGTGAATACTTTTGCCGACGGGACAAAATATATTGGCGGGAACCGCTGCGAACGGCCGGTGACCAAAAAAGCGGTCAGCGATGAGCTGAATATTTACCGCTTTAAGCAGGAATACATGAAGCGCCTTGCCCCGGTGCCGGGGATGCGGGAAAAGCGCATCGGCATCCCTCTGGGGCTGAACATGTGGGAGATGGCGCCCTTCTGGCATGCCTTTTTCACCGAGCTGGGCTTTGAGACGATCGTGTCGCCCCAGTCCAGCCGGACGACCTTCCTCAAAGGGCAGGCCAGCATCCCCAGCGACACGGTGTGTTTCCCGGCCAAGCTGCTCCATGGTCATGTGGAGGAGTTGCTGGATATGGGGGTGGACGCCATCTACTACCCCTGCATGAGCTTCAACTTTGACGAGCATTTAGGCGACAACCACTACAACTGTCCCGTAGTGGCTTATTACCCGGAAACGATTGCGGCCAACATGACCATGCGCGGCGGCACGGTGCTTATCAACGACTATGTCGGTCCCCATGTGCGTCACGACTTTCCGGAAAAGATGACCGAAACGCTGCAGAAGTATTTCGGCGGCATCCGGCTCAAGGACGTTCGGCGCGCGGCGGATCAGGCTTATGCTGCCCGGGATGCCTATCTGGCTGCTGTGCGGCAGAAGGGCGCAGAGATCATTGACAGGGCTCGCGCTGAGGGGAAGCGAATCCTCTGCCTGGCGGGCCGTCCCTATCACGCCGATCCCGAAATCAACCACGGTATTGACCTGTTGCTGACAAGCTTGGGCCTGGCGGTGATTTCGGAGGATTGCCTGAGCGATCGGGAAAAGAAATTCCCCGTTCATGTGCTCAACCAGTGGACGTATCATGCGCGGCTCTATGCCGCGGCCAAATACATCGGCACCCAGAAGGACATGGAGCTGGTGCAGCTGATTTCTTTCGGCTGCGGGCTGGACGCCATTACGTCCGACGAATGCCGCGCCATTGTGGAGCGCGCCGGGAAAATTTATACGCAGATCAAAATTGACGAAATCACGAACCTTGGCACCGTGAAGGTGCGTCTGCGGAGTCTTTTGGCGGCATTGGAGCAGAAGGAGAGATAAACAAGTTATGGCAGAATTGAAATACGACAAGAACGGCAGATTGCTCTTCACCAAAGAGATGAAGAAGGAGTACACCGTCCTGGTGCCGGATATGCTGCCCATCCACTTCAACATCATGCGCAATATCTTCCTGAACGAGGGCTACAAGGTGGCGCTGCTGGATAATTCCGGCGAGCGGGTCAAGCAGCTGGGTCTGAAATACACCCACAACGATATTTGCTACCCCGCGCTGCTGGTCACGGGCCAGTTCCTTGATGCGCTGACCAGTGGGGAATACGATCCCCACAAAGTGGCGCTGATCATTATGCAGACTGGCGGCGGCTGTCGGGCCTCCAACTATATCCACATCATCCGCAAGGCTCTGGCGCGTTCAGGCTTCGATTATGTGCCTGTGATTTCTTTCAACCTCTCTCTGACGGAGACGAATCCCGGCTTTTCCCTGACGCTGCCCATCATCCGCCGGATGCTGGCCGGTGTGATCTACGGCGATATGATTATGCTTTTGAGCAATCAGACCCGGCCTTATGAAATTGAGGCGGGCAAAACTGACCAGCTGGTGGGGCTGTGGGTGGACAATATTTCCAAACAGTTCCGCGCTTCCCGGGGATACACGCTGCGGGAGATGCGGGAGAATTTCAAAAACATCATCCGCAGCTTTGCTGCCATCCCGCGCCGCAAGGAGAAAAAGGTGCGCGTGGGCGTGGTGGGCGAAATCTATGTGAAATACGCATCCTTTGCCAACAACGGGCTGGAGAAGTTCCTGGCCGAGCAGGGGTGCGAAGTGATGGTTCCGGGGCTTTTGGGCTTCCTGATGTTCAAAGTGGACGCCCGCATCCAGGACTTTTTGATTTACGGCGGCAGCCGGGTAAAATATTTGGTGGCGACAAAGCTGCTTAATTATCTGGAAAAAATAGAACAGGTGTTTATGGAGTCAGTGGAAAAGTTTTCCGACTTTATGCAGCTTTCTGCCTATCAGGATACCAAGGAGCCGATGAAGGGGTTGATTGGTCTGGGAAACCGCATGGGCGAGGGCTGGTTCTTGCCCGCGGAAATGGTGGAGCTGATTGTGCATGGCTATGAGAACATCATCTGCACCCAGCCTTTTGGGTGCCTGCCTACCCATGTGTGCGGCAAGGGTATGATCCATAAGATCAAAGACCGCTATCCCGGTGCGAACATCGTGCCGGTGGATTACGATCCCGGCGCCACCCGGGTGAATCAGGAAAACCGCATTAAACTGATGCTGGCAGTGGCGAAGGAAAAGCTATGTGAAGCATAAAAAAAGGGGGACATAGTCCCCCTTTTGCCTGTTGTGCGCTGAGTGTACTGCAGAGGGCGAGGGTTTTTGCAAAGCGAAGAATGATTACTATATGAAATAAAATGACAAAATATTACAAAATACCATGAGGTTCGAGCCGAAAAGTGAGGCGGATTTTGAATGGAAACGGAAAAACTGTATTACAATGATGGCAAGTTAAGCGCCTTTACAGCGACTGTGCTGGAATGCCGTGAGGCAAAGGATGGCTGGGACGTTGTGTTGGACCGCACGGCGTTCTATCCTGAGGGCGGCGGACAGCCCTGTGACCGGGGGACGCTGGAGCGGTTGGAGGTGCTCGATGTGCAGGAGCAGAAGAACTGCATTCTGCATCGGCTGGAGCAGCCGTTGCTGCCGGGCACGGAGGTGCGGGGGCAGGTGGATTTGGCCCGCCGGTTTGATTATGCCCAGCAGCATACCGCCGACCATATTCTCACTGGTGTGATTCACCGGCGCTATGGCCTGGACAACGTGGGTTTCCACATGGGAAAAGAGAGCACGTTTATTGACCTGAACGGCGTTTTGGACGAATCGGCTTTGTTTGAAATGGAGCGGGTGGCCAATGAGGCGGTGTGGATGGATCTGCCGGTGGAAGCCTCCTGGCCGGATGACAGCACCTTGGCCCGGCTGGATTACCGCAGCAAAAAGGCCCTGACGGGGCCGGTGCGCATTGTTACCATTCCGGGGATTGACGTCTGCGCCTGCTGCGGCACTCATGTGGAGCATACCGGCGCAGTGGGGCTGATCAAAATTTTGTCTGTGACGCGGCTGCGCGGCGGTGTGCGGGTGGAGTATGCGGCAGGCCGGCGGGCCTATCATTATCTGGATACAGTGCAGCAGCAGAACCGTATGATTTCCGCGGTCCTGTCCGCGCGGCCGCTGCATACAGCTGAGGCGGTGCGCCGGCTGCTGGAAGAGCGGGACGCTGCCCGGAAGCGGTGTGTTGCGCTGGAGCAGAAGCGCTTTGAAGTTTTAGCACAGCAGCAGAGCGGCCAGGGCGATACACTCCTGTTTGAGGAGGAGCTGAATGCAGACGGTGTGCGCCGTTTGGCAGACGCCGTGAAGGAAACCTGCGGCGGCACAGTGTTGGTGTTCTCCGGTGCCGAGGACACGGGATATCAGTATGCTCTGGCGGCGCAGGAAGGAAATCTGCGCCCTTTGGGCAAAGCGCTGAACGAAGCGCTGAACGGCCGCGGCGGCGGCCGGGAGGATACGTTCCTGCAGGGAAGCGTGCGGGCGGATCGCACGCAGATCGAGGCCTTCTGGCGCTCCTGCCAGTCCGGCTCTGGAATCGAATAAGCATCAAAGGGTGAGGCGGCATTTCCGCTGCCGGCCCTTTCTGCCGTCCGCCGGAAAGGCATTTGCTGTGTTTCCGGCGGGCGGTTCGTGCGTTTCAGCATTTTGCCGAATTTTTGAAAGACCACAGGGAACGCTTGACGGGAGGGGAAAATATATGTATTATTCGTGTATATACACAATGTGGAGGTAAAGCAGTTGTGGCAGAGAAAAGACGTAGAAGCGGCACGTGTTATTGCATTCAGCTGCGCCGGGCGGCCAGTCGGGTTACGGAGCAGTACGACGCGGCGCTGGCGCCTGTGGGGCTGACGGTGGGGCAGTATTCTCTGTTGGCGCATCTGGAACGGCTGGAGCCGGTCAGTGTCAGTGTACTGGCCGAAGAGATGGAGTTGGAGCGAACGACCCTGGTGCGCACGCTCAAGCCTGTGCTGGCTCGGCATTGGGTGACGGATGCGGCAGAACCAGGGCGGCGTAGCCGGGCATTGACACTGACCGGGGCGGGGCGGAGCCTTTTGGAGCAGGCCCGTCCGCTTTGGCGCGCGGCGCAGGCGGATGTGGAACACCGGCTGGGCGAAGACGGCGTCGCGGCGCTGGAAGCGCTTCTGGATCAGCTGGAATTTTGAACGAATAGGGAGGAGAAACTATGGTGCAACGGGGAAAAAATGCAGAGACGAAACATGTGATCTGTACGGTGTGTGACAATTATTGTCCGCTGAAAGCCAATGTTGTGGGTGGCGTATTGCAGGGGCTGGAGCCCTATGAAGACCCGAAAGCCATCTGTTTTAAGGCCCACAGCTGGAAAGAACATATCAATCATCCCGACCGTATTCTGCACCCGATGAAAAACGTGGGGACGCGGGGGGCGCAGCGGTGGGTGCCTATTTCCTGGGATCAGGCGCTGGACGAGATTGCTGCGCGGCTGCGGCAGATCATCGGAACATACGGCCCAGAGAGCGTTGCTGTTTCATCACTGATGGGTAATGTCAGCGGCGACCAGGGTATGATCCGGCGCTTTATGAACCTGATCGGCTCGCCCAACTTTATTTCGGGTCTGCATATGTGCGAGGGAAATACGCTGCAGGTGCACCGTGCCACTTTCGGCACTTCGATTGCCGAGGATCTGTCGTCAGCCAACTGCATCCTTCTGGTGGGCCACAATCCCCATCGGGGGAACTGGGCGGGCCAGGCGGCGCAGCTGGATGCAGCTCTGGCGCGGGGCGCAAAACTGATTGTTCTGGATCCACGCAAGTCGGAAAACGCCTGGCGGGCGGACATTCATCTGCCGCTGCGCTATGGCACCGATACGGCCATGCTGCTGGGTTTTTTGCGCGTGATTGTGGAGGAAGAACTATACGACAAAGAGTTTGTGGCCCGTTATACCTATGGTTTTCCACAGCTGAGAGAGAGGCTGCAGGAGTATTCGCTGGAAAAGGTGGCTGCTATCACCGGATGTGATGCGCAGCAGATCGCGGCCGCTGCGCGGCTGTTTGCTACAGCGGGACCGTCCGTGATTCCCTGGGGGCCAATTCTGGATATGCAGGTGAACAGTACATCCGGCATCCGCTGTGAGGATTTGCTGGTCAGCATCTGTGGCTTTGTGGGGAAGTGTGAACAGCTGCAGAGCCCCGAACCTGCGTTGGTCAATGTGTCACAGCTGGAACTGCATGAAATGCTTTCCCAGGAACAAAAGGAAAAACAGTTAGGAGCGGATCGCTATCCGCTGCTCTCTTACCGGGGCTATGAGCCTTTGCGCGCTGCTGTGAAACGGGTATACGGCATCGAATGGCTGGATCTTGAGGCCAGTTTTATGGCTAATCCCGCGGCGGTATTCCGCGCTATGCGCACGGATCAGCCTTATCCCGTGCGCGCGCTGCTGAACTTGGGCAGCAATGCGCTGATGGGTTATGTGAATCAGCAGGGCATTTTGGAAGGCCTGATGCGTCAGGAGCTGATTGTGGTGTTTGATCACTGGCTGACACCCACGGCGCAGCTGGCGGATTATGTTCTGCCGGCGGACTATTTCCTGGAGCGCCCGGCGCTGATGAATCAGGACGGCGCTGGCGGCGCCATGGTGCAGCAGCAGGTGCTTCAGCCACGGGGCGAATGCCGCGGCCTGTATGCACTGCTCAAAGGGCTGGCGGATCGGATGGGCCTGCAGTCTTATTTTCCTTGGCCGGATGACGAGGCGCTGCTGGATTACCGGGTTTCCCGCGGGGGGAAACGTTGGAAAG
>QFCE01001887.1_pt1 | contig 49937 bp, 47 predicted proteins | sample 5346091 | NCBI WGS metagenome assembly QFCE01 (sample SAMN09062252, study PRJNA434731) | Human gut metagenome, whole genome shotgun sequencing project. | isolation source: stool timepoint A chromium assembly | host: Homo sapiens | collected 2015 | reverse complement strand
CAAACATCTTTGTGTAGTATTTTTCCATACACACTAAATAATTTGAATTTTAATGGTTCATTCATAATGTCTTTTCTTATCTCCTTTCCACTGTCATGTAATATCTTTTAAGGTTAATACGAATATTCTTAAAATTTGCACTTACACAACTACATCTACTCAAAGCTCACAAGGTGTTACCACTTCGCTCCATTATATTTCTATAACTTCTTCGCTACTATTAGTAACTCTGACTTCTCCGTACACTATCCGTCACTTCGCTACGCTTATAGATGGTAGTCCATTAAATACGGAGACCTCACAGGATCATCTGTGCCTTCCCTTGAACTCATGCTTCCTGCTTTCACATCCAGTATTAACAGATATCGATATAGTCATTGGTATCTATTCATAGGATTTCTGCTTTTTTCCGCAGCATCATCAATACTGAACGCCACATGTGCATTGATAGATTGGTACCTGAGTTCTCGCTTTAACTCCCTTCACACACTCCCTCACGAGAATGCATTGAGTATGGCTTACTACTTGGCTATGTCCTTAGTAGACAAAATATTTCAACCTTGTTGGGACTGTTTTACTTCAATGACTTTTGTATAGTGTTACGAGTATCTTGTACTTTATTGTCTCTAAAATAAAACAGTTGATAATCGGTGATTGATTATCAACTATAAGCACGACTGCCTGTCGTACAGAAAAGCAGACATTTGCATGCCTGCTAATTTAACCCCTCAAATTGAAGCTTATAATATTTCGCATAAGTACCATTTAATTTCATCAATTCATCATGCGTTCCACGTTCATGCATACCTGTCGCATCAATTACGACAATCTCATCTGCATTACGAATCGTAGATAAACGATGGGCAATCGTAATACAAGTACGATTCTTGCTTAAATCTTCTAAACTTTTTTGAATGATTCTCTCACTCTCATTATCCAAGGCACTCGTAGCCTCATCTAAAATCAAGATTTTAGGATTTTTTAAGAATACACGTGCAATCGAGATACGTTGTTTTTGTCCACCAGATAAACGCGTTCCTCTTTCCCCACAGAACGTATTATATCCTTCTGGTAAAGACATAATAAAATCATGGATATTCGCCTTTTTAGCTGCCTTTACGATCTCTTCATGGCTTGCACCAGGTCTTCCATAAGCGATATTTTGTTCAATCGTTCCTGTAAACAAATATACATCTTGTTGAACTAAACCAATATTTGAACGAAGAGACTTCAAAGTCACATCTTTAATATTTTGACCATCAATTGAGATGGAACCGTTTGTGACATCATAAAAGCGAGACAATAACGAACAAAGTGTAGTCTTACCAGAACCACTTGGTCCCACTAAAGCAATCTTTTCACCGGCCTTGATATGTAAATTTACATCATCAATAACCTTTTCATTCTCAGTATATTGGAAAGACACATGATCAAAATCAATATTTCCGGAAACATTTTCTAAATCCTTGGCATTTTTAGAATCTTGAATTTCAGGAACTTCATTCATAACCTCTTCAAAACGTCTAAATCCAGAGAATCCTTTTTGGAACATCTCCGTAAATTCAACCAAGACTTCAATTGGAGAAACAAAGACATTGATATATAAGGCAAACGTAGCTAACACAATTGGGTTTAAATCGCCATTAGCGATAAACAGCCCACCAAATATAATGATTGTGACATATAAAAGTCCTTGGAAGAAATTATTTCCACCTTGAAAAGTACCCATAACACGATAATTGTCTTTTTTAGATTCCAAGAATTCCATGTTTGAATGATTGAATTTATCAATTTCAATATCTTCATTCGCAAAAGACTGTACAACACGAATACCACCCAAAGAATCTTGAAGACTTGCATTCACACTACCAATCTTCTTTCTGTTTTCCATAAAGGTTCTTCGCATCTTTTTATTTTGAGAATAACTAAACACCATCATCACAACAGTCACAGCCAAAAGAATCAATGCCAATGGCCAATAAATCGTAGCCAAAATAATGAAAGATCCGACAATTTTGAATAATGAAATAAATAGGTTTTCAGGACCATGATGTGCAAACTCACAAATATCAAATAAGTCTGAAACAACACGAGACATCATAACCCCTGTATTGTGTTTATCATAATAGGAGAAAGATAAACGTTGATATTGATTGAATAAGTCTTGACGCATATCACTTTCCATGTTGGCTCCCATCACATGGCCTTGACAACTCACGTAATAACGACATAATGCTCGTATCACATACATAACGAACAAACCTATTCCTAATACGAAAACTCCTTTTAAAATTTCATTGGATGACTTCAAAAAAAATTGTCCTGTACAATAACTTAGAATCAAAGGAAATGATAGATCAACAATACACATGATAAGTGCACAAAATAGATCCATAAAGAAAATCCCTTTATATGGTTTATAATATTGTAAAAATCGTTTAAATGTACTCATATACACCCTCCTGATTTCTGTATTATACACAAAATTTATTGAATTTTCCAAAGTAATGCTAAAATAAAACAAGAATGAATTATGATTAAAATTTTATTTTTTGATATTGATGGCACACTTTTAGAACTTGGCAAGAAGGAAATGCACCAAGAACTAGTTGATGCATTAAACTTAGTTAAGTAAAAAGGCATCAAAATCATTTTAGCGACGGGAAGTCCACCTTTTGTCGTTCCTAAATTTCAAGGCATCGAATTTGATGGAGTACTTTCTTTTAATATCTCCTATTGTTTCACCAAAAACGAATTGATTTACAAGAATCCCATAGATAAGAAAGATATTGAAACATTCGTCAAAAACGCAAAAAGACTAAATAAAGCAGTTGCTCTAGCTGGAATCAATAAGATGGGATGTAATTTTGATGATGAAATCTTAGAAGAATATTTCATGATTGCCAACCAACATGTTCATGTACTTGATGAATTTAATAATTTTATGGAAGAAGAAATTTATCAAATGATGGTGCCACTACAGAAGATCAAGATGAGTTGATTCTAGAAAACACAACTACATTAAAAGTGGCTCGCTGGTGGAATAGAGCTTGTGATATCATTCCTTGTAATGGTGGAAAAGATATAGGTATTCAAAAAATATTGGATTACTTCAATTTCAACAAAGAGGAAGCCACGGCCTTTGGCGATGGAGGAAACGATATTTCGATGTTGAAATATGTTGGTACCGGTGTTGCGATGGGTAATGCCAAAGACAATGTAAAAGCTATAGCTGACTACATTACATATTCTGTACAAGAAGATGGAATAGTCAGTGCACTAAAACATTTTGAAATTATATAGAAAAAGACAGCAGTTTTCTTGCTGTCTTTTTACGTATGTTCTATTCTTTTTCTTTTTTGCTCTCTTCAATCACTCTTGAAGCATAAGGTTCTGGCACTGGATCATATCGGTCCATTTCCATTGTATAAGTACCTAAACCAGTTGTCATACTTCTTAATTCAACACAATATCTAGACATATTTGCCATTGGAACTTGTGCATCAATTTCTTGATCTGAATCCACTGGAGTCATACCCATAATTGAACCTCTACGTTTATTCATATCACCAATTACAGCTCCTGTAAATTCATCTGGAACACGAATCTTAACATTCATGATTGGTTCTAATAAGATTGGACGAACTTTAGTCATCGCGTCTTTATAAGCTAAATGAGAAGCCATTTTAAATGCCATTTCACTTGAGTCAACATCATGATATTTACCATCTAATAATGTTGTCTTCACATTGACCATCTTATATCCTGCTAAAGGACCTTTTTGGCAGCATTCACGAAGTCCAGTTTCTACGGCCGGAAAATATTGTTTCGGAACAGCTCCACCAAATACTTTTTCTGCAAATACCATTTCTTCTTCATCTGGATTTGGACTAAATTCTACAAATACATGTCCAAATTGACCATGTCCACCAGATTGTTTTTTATGACGACCTTCACCAACAGCTGTCTTTGTGATTGTTTCACGATATGTGATTTTTGGATCACTTAAAACAACTTCAGCTTTAAATTTAGAATTTAATTTATTTACAATGACATCTAAGTGTTGATCACCCACACCATAAATCACTGTTTCTTTTGTTTCTGGATTGTTTACAACTTTAAATGTTGGATCTTCTTCCTGTAAACGAGCAAGTCCATTTGATAAACGATCCTCGTCATTTTTAGTCTTAGGCACAACAGCTTGTCCATACATCGGTGTATCGAATGTGATTGGATCTGCCATCAACAATTTGCCTTTATCACACAATGTATCGTTTGTTCTAGTATTTTGTAGTTTTACTAAAGCACCAATATCTCCAGTAAACAATTTACCAGCTGCTGTCTGGTGTTTACCTTTAACGATATAGATTTGACTGATTTTTTCAGGTTTACCATTATTGGCATTCACAACTGTACTATCAGCTGCAAGTACACCACTCAATACTTTTACATAACTGATTCTTCCAACAAATGGGTCCATAATCGTTTTAAATACTTGTGCTGTTAAAACTTCTGTTTCACTTGTCAACAATTCAACTTTAACACCATTTGGAGTTGTAGCTGTGTACATACCTCTTTCTGAGTATGTTGGGAAATAATCAACGATTAAATCCATCAAACGTTGGATACCAATTGAATTGACTGCACTACCAGAATATACTGGACAAATTTCTCCATTACGTACACCAATACGCACACCACGTTTTAATTCTGCATCACTAAATTCTTCACCAGAGAAGAATTTTTCCATTAATTCACCATCGCCCATCGCAACCGCTTCGGCAATCTGATCTTTATAAAGAGCCACTTCTTCTTGCATAGATTCAGGCACTGGGCATGCTTTATCAGCTAATTCCGGACTATAATACCAGGCTTTATTTTTAATGATATTTACAGATCCGACGATTTTTCCATCTTCAACGATAGGAACCTCAAATGGAATAACACTCTTACCAAATTCTTCACGCAATGCTTGATAACTTGCATCAAAACTTGTGTGTTCTTCATCTAACTTATTGATAAAAAAAATTGTAGGCTTCTTTTCAGCTATAGCTTGTTTATAAGCCAATTTAGTTCCTGATTGTAAAGGATCTTTGGCATTAACTACGATTAAACTTGAATCACCTACCGCAAAACCACCTTGTTTTTCACCAACAAAGTCTAAATAGCCTGGTGTGTCAATGAAATTAATTTTACTATCTTCCCATTCAATTGGAACAATTGTTGTATAAACAGATAGTCCACGACGAATTTCTTCAACATCGAAATCGATCATTGAACTTCCTTCTGTTGTTTTACCAAAACGATCTGTTGCCTTTGTATAATATAACATAGCTTCTAGAACACTTGTTTTTCCAGCTCCACTATGTCCGATTACGCTTACGTTACGTACTTCAAAACTCTGATAATCTCTCATACGCTTAACCTCATCTTAAGATTGGCTCTAATTGAGCTCTACAATGTTCACGAACATAATCTAATGCAACATTACCTTGTTTATCTGTCATATCTTTATCAGCGCCATATGCCAATAATTTTTCCACTAAACTTGGATATCCTCCATAAGCTGCACGCATCAATGCAGTTACACCATTATTATCAAATAAGTTTACATCTGCATTTCTTTCAAGCAATAAGTGAATTGTGTCACGCTTAAACGCAATACAAGCTTCCATTAAAGCACTACGACCTACCTCATCTTGATCATTGATTTTTGCCCCAGCATCTAATAATACTTCAACACAACGATCTTGTCCTAATAAGCAAGCACGCATTAAAGCTGTACGTCCTCTGTCATCTTTGGCATTGACATCTGCACCTGCATCAATCAAAGCCTTTAAGATTGTTTTATTACCTTTTTTTGCAGCTGTCATTAAAGCTGTTTTCCCTTTATTATCTGAAATATTCACATCAGCCCCATTATCAAGTAAAACCTGCACAACATCTTTACGGTCACGCTTACTTGCACGCATCAATGCAGTACGGCCATCACCATTCTGGTAGTTTACGTCCGCTCCTGCTTTGATTTGAGAACAAACCATTGGGAAATCTCCATTCGCACATGCATCCCAAAATACCTTATTAAAATTCTGATCCATTTCAATCATCCTCCTCATCATTATTGCTCTTGAAATCACAGAAAAACTGGAATGATAGTTCACCCCAGTTTACATATGTACAAAGAAAAGATTGAAATTTTTATTTACTTTTACGCCTTGAACTTGATTCATCTCAATCACTCCTTTGTTTAACTGATTCCATTCTAACAAAGAAAATATTTAGTGCAAATCAAGTACCAACTTGGACAGAAAACCTACCAATTATGCCTTTTCACAAAATAATTCAATAGATTCATGAAGCGGACCTTCAATAAAAGCCACTCGAATTGGAGAAACTGGATTTGTTTTCATATCTACATTTTTAGGCTCCACACTCACTCTATAGCCAGCATTACGAACTTTTTCAACAAGTTCATCCACATGATCTGTCGCAAACGCAAAATCACGAATACATCCTTCCCCAACTGACTTTGTGCCATCCAAAAATATTTCAATACAACTATTAAAACAATCTAAATGAATGCCTGTATCCCACTTTCTCAATACGGGAAGTTCTAATAATTCATGATAGAAACAAATCATTTCATCATATTGTTCTTGGGTCTCACATTTAAATGCAACATGGTGAATTCCCTTAATCATGATTTCTTCTTTCTAACAAACTAAATGTCACTTGTCCTTTTTCTCTTTGGACATCCGTACAAACAACACGTACACGCATTCCCATTTGGAACACTTTACCATGCGTCTGTCCCTTTAAAGTCATTGTATCCTCATCATAATCGTAGAAGTCATTTGATAAAGTATGAACTGGAACAAGTCCTTCCACTGTATTATCCATTTCCACAAAGAAACCAAAACTCATCACACCAACAATTGTTCCTTCAAAAACTTGACCAATTCTTTTCTCCATGAACTGCGCCTTCTTATAGTCATTCACCATTCTTTCCATCATAATCGCATCTCTTTCTTTTTCAGAAATATGGAAAGCCTGTTTTTCGATTTTCTTTTCATCATTTGATGGTGTACGCTTTTGTTCATTAAAACAATATGCATGCAGCATACGGTGTACAACTAAGTCTGAATAACGACGAATTGGACTTGTAAAATGACAATACTCTTCAAGTGCCAAACCAAAATGTCCTAAACAATGCGCATCATAACGCGCCTTTTGCATAGAACGCAAAGCTACCATAGACAAGACTTCATATGAATTTTCATCTTGAATCGATTCTAAGAATTTTTGGATTTGGCTAGCATTTACTTCATCTGGATAGAAATCAAATGGAATACGTAAAGAATTCGCAACGGTACAGATTGTCGCCACTTTTTTAGGATCTGGATTTTCATGCACACGATACATGCTTGGAATTTTATTCACATGCATATGGTGAGCCACACAAACATTGGCTAAGATCATACATTCTTCAATCATTTGTTCGGCAAAACCGCGCTCTAAAACTGTTACATCTACAGGATAACCATTTTTATCCATAATGATCTTTGCTTCTTTGGTATTAAAATCAATACATCCACGATTGTGTGACTGTTTCTTTAATAATTTAGCTAAAGATTCTAGAGTAAACAATAAATCTTTAACTTCTGAATACTCTTCCAGTATAGTTTCATCTGCAGCTAAACATGCGTTTACCTTTTTATATGTGCAGCGCTTATCGGAATGAATCACACTCGGGAAGACATTATATGTTAATAGATTTCCCCTCTCATCCACTTGCATAGCACAAGTAATCGTTAAACGGTCTACACTTGGATTTAATGAACAAATACCGTTACTCAAATCAAATGGAAGCATAGGCACAACTCGATCACAAACATATATAGAGTTTCCTCGTAAATAGGCTTCTTGATCAAGGGCACTATTTTCTTTTACATAATGTGAAACATCGGCAATATGTACATACAATAAATATCCCTTTTCATTTTTCACAATCGATATCGCATCATCAAAATCCTTGGCGTCATCCCCATCAATTGTGACAGTTAATAGATTTCTTAAATCTTTACGATTTTCAAGTTCATCCTTTTGTACTTTTGCCGGGGTTCTTTTACACTCCTTTACAATTTTCCCATTAAATACCTGACGAACTTGGTTGCTCGTAAGCATAGCACTAATATCTACGCCTGCATCGTCTGGATGTCCTAAGACTTGGATAATCCTTACTTCTAGAGGATCTGCATACTTCACAATTTGGCATACAACTTTTGTACGTTTTTTAAAACTAAATTCTTTTTCATTGACTACACGAATTGAACAGTGTAAATCTAAATCGCTATAGAAGAATGTTTTCTTCTTTTTAAGAATCATAACTCCTGTAATATTTGTCAATCCATGATTAAACACTTTGATTAAAGACGGTTCTGGCTTTAATCGCACTAAAACTTCATCTTTATCAAAGATCTTCATCTTTTTATTTTTCGGAACATACACCTTATTATTTTCATTAAATACAGCAATTTCATATCTGGAAATATCTTTTGCACTTCCAGCCATAAAATGTATATCATCAATCAAATATAGGCTTGTATGATCGTTATAAATCAATTTTTCATCTTCTAATTCATTTAAAGACTTCACCATTTCTGTAAATTCTTTACTTGATTTAGGTCTTACTATTTTTTCTAAATCGCGTATTTTACATTCTTTTTTTTCTTCTAGATATTGAATGATCTTTTCTTTCATTTTTTCCTCCTTTAAAACAGAAAAAAGACCTTAACGGTCTTTTAATTACACAATCTGCAATGCGATTACAATCGCAAAGAACAAAATTCCACAAAACAAAGTTAAACGAGAGATAACTTTTTCAGGACCTCTTTCTTTTTGTACCGCAAACAAGTTCAAATCTCCACTTCCTGTAAAGGCAGCAGACAATCCGTCTGATTTACCACTTTGTAATAATGTCAATATAATAATAACACCAGATAATGTCATTAAAACCACGTTTAATATATCTTTCATTTTTTCATCACACCTTCTACGATATTTCGATTATACCAATAATTCAATAAAAATACTAGTCAAAATTATAGTCTACTAAATCCATCAACGTATTCACTACATGAGTTGGATAAATTTTTAGTCGTTCAATATCTTCCTTGTTGTGAACCCCCGTCTGTACAAGCACCGTTTCAATATTTTGTTCATACCCAAGTTTAATATCCGTTTCTAGATTATCACCAATTAATACAATTTCATCTTCTTTTAAGCCAAAATATTCTAAACACAAATCAAGAATCGCTCGATTTGGCTTACCAATACGAGGGGATTTTTGATTAGCTGCATATTCAAACATATCTACGACACTGCCATTACCAACTTCAAATCCACCTGGTTTTGCTAAAATACGATCATTATTTGTACCAATAATTTTGGCTCCATTTAAAATCAAAGATAGAGCTTTTGAGTAAGATGCATATGTGGCATCTTTATCCAATCCTATAAAGACAAAATCTGGATTTTCATCATCAATAATAAAACCTTCTTGATTCAATGCATCTTTCATGCCTTGTTTTCCAATATAATAAGCTTTATTCCCTTCATAATGTTTCTTAACATATTGGCTAGCTGCCATGGCACTATTATAAAACATCTCTGGCTTAATATTTGTATATCCCATCTCTTCCATATGCTTTACATTTTCTTGTGGGGTACGCATCGAATTGTTTGTCAAAAAAATAAATGGAATGTCCATTTGGATACAATAATCTAAAAATTGATGAGCACTTTCAATAATCTGCGTCCCACGATACATTGTGCCATCTAAGTCAAATACTAAAGTTTTCATAATTCACCTAAAAAAAGAAAGTCTTAGTCGACTTTCTTTAAATCCATATATGGAATTTCTGTTGGTGTTTCACGACCAAATAAGATTAATAGAACTGTAGCTTCTTTCTTTTCTTCGTCCATAGCTTCAATAACACCTTCGGAGTTTTTGAAAGCTCCATTTGTGATTTCTACACGGTCTCCCACTTCAAAATCAACTTGAACATTTACATCCTGACGTCCTAGACGACGTAATACAGCATCAACTTCTTCTTGAGCTACTGGGAATGGTTTAGCACCCTTTCCGCTTGATCCAATAAATCCAGTTACACCTGGTGTATTACGTACAACATACCAAGCTTCATCTGTCATGATCATTTGCACTAATAAATAACCAGAGAATAGATTGTGTGTTTTTTCTACTGGTTTACCATTTTTATATTCAATTTCTTTTTCTTCAGCAACGACGATCTGGAACAAAGAATCTTCAAGACCCATAGTTTTTACACGACGTTCCAAGTTTTCTTTTACACGATTTTCTTGACCTGCATATGTATTTACTACATACCATTCTTTTTTTAACTCTGACATATTTTCCTCCCTATGCGCCAACGATCACTTTCACAAGACCGCTTGATAAAACCTCACAAACAAAGAAATACAAACCAAATAATACTGTAAATACGATTACCAAACCACTTGATGACATTAATTCTTTAAATGTTGGCCATTTAACAGTTTTTAATTCTTTGAACACTTTTGATGGTGAATATGTTCTTTCTTTTTTTTCTTTACTCATATGGATTCCTCACTTTGTTTCCTTATGCAAAGTATGCTTGCCACACTTTGGACAATACTTTTTAATTTCAAGACGTTGCGTGTTGGTCTTCTTATTCTTTGGGGTCGTATAATTTCTTGATAAACACTCTGTACACGTCAAAACAACTTTATCTGCCAATTCCTTCACGCTCCTTAACTCAATAAATGTACCATTTTATCCAGTCAACTGTCAATTGTCGTATACCACTTTTTTACCTTTTCAAACATAAAACTTACCTTTGAAGCACTTAAGCCAAGTTCTTCCGCTATATTTTTTAAAGTATAGCCCTCCATTCGATAGTCAATGATCTGTACATAATCTTTACCAAAAACACGGTTTATACGATTTTTTGTATATTCCCACATGAGTTTATCTAAAACAACATCATGAACTTCTAATGAATCGAACATGTTCACATCACCATAGTATAGTTTTGTATCCTCACGAATTCTTTGGTCTAAACTAATACAGGTTTGATTTGAGTAACACTGCTTTCTTATGCTATGACGCAAAATATCATAGGCCTTATTTTTAGTGCAACGCCTATAAAATCCTGAAAACGAAAGTGCACGATCCATTCGATATTCAAATATACAATGATACAACAATAAATCGGCATGACGATAGAATTCTTCTTTTTCGCAAAGAATTGTGTTTGCCTTTCGTACAAAGACATCCGCCCATATGTCCGTCACCATAGGTCTATAGTATTGAATCAAATTTTTCATTTCTGTAAAATCATTCATTTGAACCATGTATATACATTCATATATATTCATCTTTATCACCTAAATCCATTATAACGAGGCAATGTGAAAAAGACATTAAAAAAGCCGATTTTATAAAAAATCGACTTATTTGATTGGATTTCTTTGGTTGTATACCTCATACATCAAGACAGCTGCTGCAACACTCGCATTTAATGAAGTGATACTTCCGACCATTGGTAGATACACCATATAGTCACATTGTTTCTTTACAAGATTTGAAATACCCTGACCCTCAGATCCTATAACTAATACAGTTGGTGAATCATACATACCTTCACGATATTCTCTTGCATCCTTCATATCTGTACCAACAACCCAATATCCTTCTTGTTTCAAGTTTCTTAATGTCTGCGATAAATTCGTCACAATCGAAACAGGTACAGTATAAGCAGCTCCTGTACTTGCCTTAACAACCGTTGGAGTTAATCCACAACTATTGTGTTTCGTCAAGATGACACCATCAACACCCGTACAATCACAAGTTCTTAAAATAGCACCTACATTATGTGGATCTTGAACACCGTCCAAAGCCACTAATAAGCCAGGCTTTTTAGCTCGTCTAACTAATTCTTCAATACTATATGTTTCAATTTCACTTACTTTTACCGCAACTCCATTATGATGTGTTGAATTCGCAATTTTATCTAATTTTGCCCGATTACAATATTCTACCTTTAAATTTGATTTTTGAATCGATTTTAAAAGCTTTGCGTCTTTCAATCCCTGAAGTACATATACTTTTTCGATTGAATCCGGATCATTTTGAAGTGTAGAATACACATTTTTTCCATATACGATCATAGACTGTCCCCTATATCAATTATTCTATCTAGACAAACCTTAAGTCTATCCTGATGTCCATATAAATATAAATATCCCAACATAGATTCTAATGCGGTTGCTTCTAAGTATGTTTTGTGTGTCGCATTTTTAGCCTTTGAATGAATCGTCGCATTTCTTCCACGTGCAAGAATCGTTTTCTCATCCTCGGTAAAGAAATCTTCATCCATCATTGTATTCAACATAACAGATTGCCCTTTAGCACTACAAATTACAGCGTTTTTCTTCTGAAGAACATGGGCCTTGCGATACCCTAAACTTAGAAGGTGTTCGCGCACAGCCAAAGACATAACGGCATCACCAATCCATGCTAGACTTGTCGCATTTTCCGTTACAATTTCCATTACAGAATTCCTTTTTCAATCAATGCAGCACGAAGTGTATCCGCTGTTTCAAAATCTTTTTCTTTAACTGCACTTCTCCAGTTTTGATACATTTCTTTATCTTCATCACTCATTGTAATCTTATCAAATTCAATACCTAAAATATAAAGCATCTTTTCTAATGTATGTACTAAAACAGCTAAATTTTCAACATCGATTTCTCTTTGACGAACCGCCTGATTGATTTTTTTAACGACTTCATAAACAACACTGATCGCATTAGGTGTATTTAAATCATCATTTAATGCATCAATAAATGAAGTATACGTTTCATCAAATGCAGTTGTTTCTTTAGCATTTGATAAAGCAAGTTTTACACAAGCCTGTTTATAAGCAGCTGCAATCTTATCTAATTCTTTCTTTGAAGTTGAAAATGCTTCTTCGTTTAAGTTTAGTGGAGCGCGATAATGTGTAGAAATCATCAACCAACGAGTTAAGTTTCCTCCATGGTTTGCGATCAAGTCTTTAGCCCACCATACATTACCTAATGATTTTGACATCTTGATACCATTGATATTGATCATACCATTGTGTACCCAGATATTTGCCAAGTGTGTATCGTTGCATACTTCACATTGGGCAATCTCATTTTCGTGGTGAGGAAATTTTAAATCTAAACCACCACCATGGATATCAATCAATGTTTTCTTAAATACATCCTGTATCATAACCACACATTCTGTATGCCATCCTGGACGTCCTTTTGACCAAGGTGAATCCCATTTAATTCCTTCCGTTGTCTCTTTCCATAAAGTAAAATCTAATGGATTCTCCTTCTTTTCATTTTCATCAATACGAGCACCAACCATTAGATCATCAATACTTTGATGAGACAGTTCTCCATATTTTTTATCACTATTAACTCGGAAATAAACATCGCCTCCCACTTGATAAGCTGAACCATTTTTAACCATCTTATCAATAAATTCGATAATACGATCCATTGTTTCTGTAACGCGAGGTGCATAGGCTGGAAGATCTGCATGTAAACCTTTACGTACATCGTTATAGGCAACAATAAATTTGTCAGTGATTTCCTTTTCAGTAACATTTTGTTCAATAGCCGTTTTAATGATCTTATCGTCTACATCTGTATAGTTTGAAGCAAAAGTCACTTCATAACCTTGTGCAGACAATGCTTTTTTTAATGTATCAAATACAACGATAGGACGAGCATTTCCAATATGTGGATAGTTATAGACCGTTGGTCCACATACGTACATGGAAATCTTTCCTGGTTCGATTGGTTTTAATTCTTCAATGGTTTGAGAATAACTATTATATAATTTCATAATAAAATGTCCTCCAATTCATATTTTTTATTATACAATACAAAACATGAAAAAAAAAGCTAACCAAATGGTCAGCCTACATGTAATTTAGTCATGATACGACGAATATCTTCTTCATATGGTGTACCTGCTAAATTTTCTAATGCAGGATTAAAGTATTCCATCATATGATCCACATTTTTTAAATAAGAATATTGAAGCCCAATTAAATATTGAATGGTTCCAACAGGGAATTTTTTATTGTTGTCTAGTTCTGACTTACCATCCCACATACCATTTAAAATTTCTTTACAGTCATCAATATATTTGGCTTCTTTCTTCATTAATATGCTGAATTGAATCTGCATATTCTTGAATGTCTTTTCATCAACATAGCTTTTTCCATAAGAAAGCATGCCCTCTGCTTTTTTGATTTTTCCTTTTTCTAAATAATAATAAAATCCACGAGTTGCGACACTAGCCTTTTGTTTATTTGAAATACGCATATTTTTCAACAATTCAAATTGTTCTTCGATTTTCGTATCATTTCTTTGTGCCAAATAGCCACTTAATCGCATATACTCACGGTTAAATGCCTGATATGAGAATTTACATATTCCTGTATCTAATGTTTTGTAGAATTCGTCATATTGTTCATTGTTCAATTGAACTAATAACTTCTTCCATACAACTTTTTTCATAATTATTGGCACTAAGATAAATACTAATGTCAATATAATTATGATCATTACATTCATTGTCTTACTATCCATTTTGTTCCTTATCCTTTTCTAATTCTAAAGTTAAATCACGAAACTGAGCTAATAAATCTTCGTCAATTCCATCTTTTCTTAATTTTTCCATGTAAACAGCATCTAAATCGTCTACATCTTTTGTTAAATCATCACGCTCAGAATCCGTCAAACGATGTCGAATACCCACCGCTAACACCTCACAATCTCTAAAGGTTAGAATACATGATTTATATATTTATTTCAAGGTTTTGATTTGCACTTTTTAGTAAAGTATACAAAAAAAGGAACCCTATTGGATTCCTTTAAAAGTCTTACAATTATTAAGCTAATTCTGAGAAGTACTTAATTGTACGAACCATTTGGCTTGTGTAAGAGTTTTCGTTGTCGTACCAAGAAACAACTTGTACGTGAGTAGTTCCGTCACCTAATGAGTGAGCCATTGTTTGAGTTGCATCGAACAATGATCCGTAACGCATACCAATAATATCACTAGATACTAATTGTTCTTCAGTGTATCCGAACGATTCAGTTGTAGCAGCTTTCATAGCAGCGTTAATTTGATCAACAGTTACGTCACCTTCAACAACAGCTACTAAAATAGTAGTTGATCCTGTAGGAGTTGGAACACGTTGAGCAGATCCGATTAATTTTCCGTTTAATTCAGGGATAACTAATCCGATAGCTTTTGCAGCACCTGTTGAGTTAGGAACAATGTTAACTGCAGCAGCACGGCTACGACGTAAATCACCTTTACGTTGAGGTCCGTCTAATGTCATTTGGTCACCTGTGTAAGCGTGAACTGTAGTCATGATACCTGATTTAACTGGAGCTAATTGGTTCAAAGCGTTAGCCATTGGAGCTAAACAGTTTGTTGTACAAGAAGCTGCAGAAATTACTGTATCTTCTGGTTTTAATGTTTCGTGGTTTACATTGTAAACGATTGTTGGTAAGTCATTTCCTGCTGGAGCAGAGATAACAACTTTACGAGCACCTGCTTTAATGTGTGCTTCTGCTTTAGCTTTTGAAGTATAGAATCCTGTACATTCTAATACTACGTCAACGCCTAATTCACCCCAAGGTAATTTAGAAGCATCAGCTTCTGCGTAGATAGTGATTTCTTTTCCATCTACTGTAATTGAATTTTCACCAGCAACAACTGTGTCAGCCTTAGCGTAAGTTCCTTGAGTTGAATCATATTTCAACAAGTGAGCTAACATCTTAGGGCTAGTCAAGTCATTGATAGCTACTACTTCGTAGCCTTCAGCACCAAACATTTGACGGAATGCCAAACGTCCGATACGTCCAAAACCGTTAATCGCAACTTTTACTGTCATGTCAGTAAATCCTCCTTTAAATACCATTGTTATTATAAAAGCCTACTGTTGATTTGTCAATTCTCTAACAAGTAAAACTTTTTACAACTAACAACACTTATATATTAGACTATTTACAATTCATTCTCAAGCATTTTCACACTTTTTACATAACCTTAATTGTGCTATTATATTCAAAAGGAGGAATTAAAAATGAACCAAAGTTTAATCCTAGATTTACTAGAAAATAATGCTCGTCTAACTTCACAAGATCTAGCGGATATTTTGAATGAAGATGAAGCAAGTATAAAATCAGAGATTCAATCTTTAGAAAAAAACAAAATTATTTGTGGCTATCACACAATTATCAACTACAATAAAGCGTTAAAAGATCAAAAAGTTTTAGCATATATTGAAGTAAGTTGTACACCTACAAGAAATAGAGGCTATGACAAGACAGCAGCATTGATTGCCAACTATCCAGAAGTAGATACAATGTATCTATTAAGTGGAGATTGTGATTTCTTATGTTTAGTACAAGGTAAAACCATGTTTGAAGTGGCTCGCTTTGTTTCAGATAAGATTGCCTGTGTTGAAGATGTTCGTTCCACAAAGACATTATTTGTCTTAAAACAATATAAGCAAAGTGGTATTGTCATGATTGACAAACCAGAAGATAAAGAATCAAGATTGGTTGTGACTCCATAATGAAGAGTTTATCTACAAAAGCAACATCTATCAAGCCAAGTGGAATCCGTAAATTCTTTGATTTAGCAAACACAATGGAAGGCGTTATCTCTTTAGGTGTTGGTGAACCCGATTTCGCTACGCCATGGCACATTTGTGAAAATGCGATTCACTACATGAGCACAGGACATACTCACTATACAGCCAATCGTGGATTGTTGGAGCTTCGTGAAGAAATCTGTAAATTCCATAAGGAACATTACAATCAAACATATGATCCTGAAAATGAAGTTATTGTCACAATTGGTGGTAGTGAAGCCATTGACTTATGTATGCGTGCCCTGTTGAATCCTGGCGATGAAGTTATTGTATTAGACCCTAACTACGTTGCTTATGCACCAAGTGTTACACTAAGTGATGGTGTTGTTGTCCCTTTACAGTTAAAAGAAGAAAATGACTTTAAAATTTTTTCAGAAGATTTAAAGAAAGTCATCACACCAAAGACAAAAGCGATGATCATCAATTATCCTAGCAACCCTACAGGTGGTGTCATGACAAAAGAGGACTACGCAAAAATTGTTGATATCATCAAAGAATCAGGTATATATGTTGTGAGTGATGAAATCTATGCCGAACTAAGCTTTGATCAGCCTTTTGCATCATTAGCCCAATTTGACGAAATCAAATCTCAAATTATTGTCGTAAATGGTTTTTCTAAAGCATATGCGATGACAGGATGGCGTCTAGGCTATTGTATGGCCAACAAAGAACTTTCTTCTGTTATGAATAAGATTCACCAATATGTGATCATGTCAGCTCCTGTTATGTCTCAATACGCAGGTATCGAAGCCATTAAAAACGGCTATGATGATGTATTGATGATGAAAGATGATTATCTAAAAAGAAGAAACTTCTTAGTCAACAGACTCAATCGTATGGGACTAAAGACAAATATGCCTCATGGTACATTCTATGTATTCTGTAATATTCAATCGACAGGCCTTGATTCCGAAACATTCTGCGAAAGATTACTACAAGAACAAAAAGTTGCCTGTGTTCCAGGAAACGCCTTTGGTCCAAGTGGTGAAGGATACATTCGTATCTCTTATGCATATAGCATAGATCACATTAAAGAAGCTGTTGTTCGCTTAGAACAATTCTTGAAGGATTTAGACAAATCAGTCTAGATCTTTTCGTATTATGAAACCAGGAAGAAAAGTATTCTGGTTAATATAGAATTGTATAATGTGGATGAACAGATCAAGAATCATTTCTATTGAAAGAGAATCAACTGTTTGTTTAGTTATTCATGGTATTCAAGTCAGGATATAATATTCCTGGCTTTTTCTTTTTGCAGGCATGTAATGAGAACAAAGTCTTAGAGAAGAAATGACGTAGCTCTTTTTAGACCTTTGAGTCAGTGAAAAAAAACGTCATTCTTCCTATTTCTGTTTATGAATAAGCTTATATCTAAAAAGACGGTAATTGAATCAAGTCAGTATGTAAAACGAAACAATATGGAGCAGAAATTTGGAAGTTATCTCTACTGTTTAATGAAAGGAAGTATTGTATGGAAAGTCCAATTGTAAGCATTGATGTTTCCAATGGAAACAGTCATTACATGTGTTTTATCAAGAACAATAAACGTTTTGGTAAAGTAAAGAAAATTGATCATGATATTGAAGGATTCAAAAGACTTCTAGAAGATATTCAGAAGCTGGAAGCTGAAACCAATGAAAAGGTATGTGCCGTATTTGAAGCAACCGGTGTTTATACAAAACCTTTAGAAAGATTTCTAAGTAAGAACAGTATAAAGACATATATAATCAATCCTTTAGAATCTGCCAGAAAGCGGAAAGAAGAAATACATAATAAGAAGACGGATAAGCTTGATCCAATATCTATTTCAAAAGTTTATTATGATAAAGAAGAAATGATGGAACTAAAAAAGAAGGATGAAACACATAACTGGCTCAGGAAAAAGAATCGATTGTATGAAGATCAGTTGAATCATCTTAGAAAATACAAGGTTACATTTCAAAATCAGTTAAGCATCTGTTTTCCGGGATATCTTGATTTATTTAAGGATGGATACAGTGATATTCCAATGACAATCCTAAAGAAATATCCACATCCGGATTTATTGAAGAACAAGAAGGCTGAAACAGTTGCCAGATATCTTGAGAAAAATACATGTCATACTCATAAGGTATCTTTAGAATATGCATTAAAAATAATAGAATTTGCGAAAAAGACATATCCCGGATGTGAAAAGGATGATGTAGAAGTTGAAATATTTAAAAGGCTATGTCACATTATATGGTTGATTTTTAATAGAAAATATTGTCTAATAATAGTAGATAAATAGCACTTATAAAAGGAGTGTGACGATATGCCTACTATTAAAGATGCACTTGATATTATCAACAAATTGACTGCCGTAGAGCAGGAAAGTCTTAAAACTATGCTTTTAAGTCCTGCTTTTGTCAAAACTTTAGATATTGAAGAATTTGTAACAAAAGAAAGATTTTCTAATGGTCGTGTATGTCCTTTATGTGGATGTATTCATGTAGTTCGCAATGGTCACAGAAAAGACGGGACACAGAGATATATTTGCAATGATTGTGGCAAGTCCTTTGTAATTGCTACTAACTCTATCGTATCTGGTACAAGGAAAGAACTCGCCGTATGGGAAAAGTACATTGACTGTATGATGAACGGTCTTTCTATTCGTAAGACTGCTGTTGCTTGTGGTATCCATAGAAATACTGCATTCATTTGGAGACATAAGATTTTAGATGCACTCCAGAATATGGCAGATGAAGTTAAACTTGATGGAATTATTGAGGCTGACGAAACTTTTTTCGCAATCTCGTACAAGGGAAATCATAGTAAGAGTAAGTTTTTCACTATGCCTCGTAAAGCACATAAGCGAGGACATTCCACACATATCAGAGGCTTGTCAAAAGAAAAGGTATGTGTTCCTTGTGCGGTAAACAGGAATGGATTGTCAATCTCAAAGATTACAAATACAGGTAGAGTATCTACAAAAGATTTACATCATATTTATGATGGTAGAATTGAAACCGATTCCACACTTGTGACCGACAAGATGAACTCCTATGTAAGATTTACAAATGCCAATGGAATTGAATTGGTGCAACTTAAAACTGGTAAGGCAAAGAAAGGCATCTACAACATTCAGCATATCAATAGTTACCATAGCCAGTTAAAGCGTTTTATGAGAGGTTTTAACGGTGTTTCGACTAAATACCTTAACAACTATCTCGTATGGAATAATCTTGTAAACTATGCCAAAGAAAGCGACACGGAGAAAAGGAACATCTTCTTGACTTTCGTAATGGCAACATTGAAATCTGTGAAATGCAGAGATTTAACAAATAGACCAGCAGTTCCACTGATTGCCTAATTTGAAGTTGCGGAGGTGTTTTAGATGAAAAGGAAATGGCTCATTCCGTGTTTAATAGTGGTAATTGTGATTGCAATTCTTTTTTATACTGGTATTCAAAGGACGCATACTTTCACACTTGCAGAGAGAAACGGAGTTGCATTCAAGTCAGAACAAATACAACCGCTGTTTGAAACTATTAGAGTAAGCGGTGATTGTGATACAGATGTGATATTTACTGATATTGAGACTGGCGAAACATACACGGTAGGATACATTACATCTGGTGTATCAGAAAAAATTAAACTACAAAAAGGTAAGTGGTACACAGTAGAGGGAGCTGGAAATATCACAGTAAGTCCAGTAAACATTAGAATTGAATGAAGAACAACGAATCCCAGTTTGTAGGGATAAAAATAAGGAGAGCGATTTGCTCTCCTTCTAAAAACCGCTATTATCAACTAATTGTTGTGACATAGCCATTTAAAATATTACTTGATAAGGTAATCGAAACACAGAGGGAATGTGAAAAAACATTGAATGAAATGATAACAGTTGCTTCTACTTTAGAAGAATATAGATATATTTTAAGCATTGATGGAATAGGGCCCAATCTTGCTGCAAGAATCATTGCAGAGATTGGAGATATAGAAGAATTTAAATCAAGAGAAGCACTTGTGGCATATGCAGGATTGGATCCGCATATATATCAGTCAGGAGACCAGGATGGAAAACATTTAAAGATATCCAAAAAAGGAAATAAATATCTAAGGTGTCTATTGTTTCTGGCTGTAGGATGTTCTATAAGAGGAGCTAAAGATAATCCAGTGAATCGATTCTATCAAAAGAAAAAGCAGCAATCGAACCCGCTAAATTCGAAAGCTGCCAAAACCGCATGTACCGCCAAACTGTTAAAAATAATATACGGTATATGCAAAAACAAGACTACATATGAAAGGTAGTCTTAAATACATTATAAACAAAAATTTAAAAAATTGGAGAAATCCAATCTTTTTGTCGTGGAAAATCATCAAAAAATGTGTCCTTCATGGAAAAACACAAAATTTTATGAATTAGGCTTGATTTTTATTATCTAATTTTTTTCAAATAAACAGAAAAAAGGATGCCATTTTGACATCCTTTAATACTACTTGGCAATCAAATCATCCATTGCCTTTTGGAAATGAACCGTTTTGTTGTGAGCATCCTCTTTTGAAGCTCCCTTGATACAATAGTAGAATTTACATTTTGGTTCTGTTCCACTAGGACGTACCGCAATCCAGCTTCCATCTTCAAGATAGTATTTTAATACATCCGATTTAGTGAATCCAGTAAGTTCAGTTACTGTATCCCCTTCTTTGATTACACATTCTTTATAGTCTTCACTACGAACTACTTTTGTGCCACCAATTTGTGTTGGAGCCTCTTTTCTTAAGTTAGCTAAGATTTCTTTAATACGCTTAGCACCAGCTTCACCAGCTAATGATAACGCAACTTGACTTTCTTCATATGTACCATGACGGTCATACAAGCTATCTAATACATCAACTAAATCTTTACCTTGTTCTTTGTAGAATGCACAAGCTTCTGCCAGCATTAAACAAGCTTGAGGAGCATCTTTATCACGTACGAAAGGTTTAATTAATGAACCATAGCTTTCTTCATATCCAAATACATAGTTCTTTTCGTGCGTTTTTTCATATTTCGCAACTTTTTCACCAATGAATTTGAATCCAGTTAAAGTTTTTTCTGTTGTAACACCATAATCAGAAGCTACTTTTTCTCCTAGATCACTTGTAACAACCGTATTGAACATTACAGGATTTTCGGGCATTTTACCTTGTTTTTGAAGTTGTGAACAAATATATTCAATTTCAACAGAACCAGATTGGTTTCCTGTTAATACAACATATTCACCATTGTGCAAGACTCCAACTCCCATACGGTCAGCATCTGGGTCACAAACTAAAATTAAGTCTGCTTGATATTCTTTTGCGTATTTTAATGACAATTCATAAGCACCTGCTTGTTCTGGGTTTGGTGTAGGTGTATTTGAGAAATCAGGATCTGGACTACATTGCTCTACAACTGGAATGCAAGTATATCCTGCACGTTTATAAACTTCTTGAACAGGAATATTAGCAGTTCCATGTTCTGGTGAAAATACGATTTTAATATCTTTTTTAACTTCTGGATTCAATTGGATACTTAATACATTTTTGTAATATTCTTCATCCACATCTTTACCAATAACTGTAATTAATTTCTTTTGTTCTTCTGTACAGTTTGCATCAATTGCCAATTCATCTTCAATTGCGTTAACCTTATCAATAACCTGACTAGCCAAACATGGAATCAACTGACATCCTTTATCATCATACAATTTATATCCATTGTATTCTTTAGGGTTGTGACTGGCAGTAATCATAATGCCACCAAAGCAATTTAAGTGACGTACTGCAAAACTCAATTCTGGAGTTGGACGTAATGATTCAAACACATATGATTTAATGTTGTTTTTTGCTAATAAGTCAGCACAATCAAACGCAAACTCTTTTGACATGTGACGGTTATCATAACCAATCGCAATACCAGCTTTACCACCATTATTTTCATTTATGTAATTTGCGTATCCTTGAGTTGCCTTACGAATTGTATGAATATTAATTCGGTTTGTTCCCGGACCTAAAAGACCACGCATACCTGCTGTACCAAACTCAATTGTTGTATAGAATGCATCATTTTTTTCTTCTGCATTCATTGCTTCTAAAACAGGTTTGTATTGAGGGGCTAAATTTTCATGGTTTAACCATTTTGAATATCTTTCTTCAACAATAGACATTATTTTTTCTCCTTCTTTTCTAACTTTGAAATAAAAAAGTCTCATAAAACTATGAGACTTTCTTTAATTAAGCAATGATCTTTTGAGCACGCAATACTTCTTCGATTGCAGCTACAGCAGCATCTTCATCTTCGCCTGAGCAGCTAATTGTGATTTCTGACTGTGTAGGAATTCCTAAAGACATAACTCCCATGATAGATTTCATGTTTACTTCACGTCCTTTGAAAGCTACATTGATTTCACTTTTAAATTTACTAGCAGCGTTAACAGCTACAGTTGCTGGACGTGCGTGAAGACCTACTGGATCTACTACAGTTACAGTTACTTGTTTCATAATTATCCTCCTAAATCAAATCTAAATGTATTTTATGACATTTTGCCAAAGAAAACAATACCTAAACGAATTTTTCTGATTCCGCTTCCATAATCGGTATATTTAAATCTTGCAACATTTGTGCAAAGACACCACTACCAGTTACTAGATTACCTGTAAAAGTCCCATCATAAATAACAGAATATCCACAACTAGGTGATCTTCTTTGTAAAATCGCAATATCTACTTGTTTTTCTTTCGCTATATTCAGAGCAATTTCTGCCCCTTTGATAAACTGTTTTGTACAATCATTTCCCTCTTTATCCAAAATTCTATCTCCTACTTTTTCACAAGGAATACGAGGACAACAAAGTCCTCCAAGCATCTCTGGACATACAGGAATCACTTCATGATCTTTTAAAAGCTCTACAATTTTTTTATTTAAATTGTTTTTTCCGTTATACTTACAGTTATATCCTAATAAACATGCGCTAACAAGAATTCTCATTAGTCAACTAATTCATCATACAACAAAGAATATGTTTTAGCACTTTGTTGCCATGACACATCTGTATTCAATGCATTTCTTTGTAACATTTCCCAATCCTCTTTACGATTGTAATAAACGTCACAAGCATAATATAAAGTATGAATCAATTCATTCGAATCGTAGTTTTCAAAACTAAATCCATTTCCTGATTTTTCATATTCATTGTATGCATCAACCGTATCTTTTAAACCACCCGTTTCACGAACAAGAGGTAAAGTACCATAACGCATAGAACACAATTGTGAAATTCCACATGGTTCAAATAAACTAGGCATCAAGAACAAATCACTTGCCGCATAGATACGGTGTGCCAAGCTTTCATTGTATCCATAATAGAAACAAATCTTTCCTTTATTTCCATCTTCAAGTTCATGGAACTTGTTTTCAATTTGACTTTCACCACTACCCAAAATAACCAATTGGATTGGAGCTGCACACAATGCGTCTAATTGTTCCATCAATAGATAGAATCCTTTTTGCCAAGTCAAACGAGAAACAACACCTACCATCATAACATCAGGATTCTTTTCTAATCCTAGTTCTTCTTGTAGAGCCATTTTTGCCTTTTTCTTTTGAGCCGCAATATTCACTTTATTAAAGTGATATGGAATTTCTGGATCTGTGTTAGGGTTCCATAACTCGATATCAATACCGTTTACAATACCCCATAGATCATATTTACGCATATTCAATACAGCTTCTAAGTGCTCACCATATTGAGGCGATAAAATTTCTTGTGCATAAGTTGGTGATACAGTTGTAACTTTGTCCGCATATAAAATACCAGACTTCATAAATGAAATACCACCATCAAAACGTACATTACCATTGTCTAACAAATAGTATGGTAATCCTAAACAACTATCTAGCATTTCAGGGCCGAAATTTCCTTGATAAGCCATGTTGTGGATTGTATACACAAAACGAATTGCACGATATCTAGGATCTGCATCGTGAGTTTCTTTAACCATACAAGGAATCATACCTGTATGCCAGTCGTGGCAATGGATAATATTTGGCCAGTAATTCAACTGGTTCAACATTTCAATAACAGCCTTTTGGAAATAACCAAAACGCTCACCATCATCTTGATAACCGTATAATGAATCTCTTTCAAAGTAACCTTGATGTTGAATGAAGAAGAAACATACATTATCTACTACTTTTGAGAATACACGTACGGGTACTTCATGATAATTAATTGAAACTGAATATTCACAATCAAAATGAAGTTCATTATAGTATTTTTCACTAATTTTCTTATATAAAGGCATGACAACCTTTACTTCATGTCCTCTTTCAGTAAGTGCCTTTGGCAAAGAACCAATTACATCGGCAAGTCCACCTGTCTTAATGAATGGTAATCCTTCCCCAGCAACCATCAAAATTGATGCCATTAAACGTTCTCCCTTCTACCAATATACAAAGGTTGTTCTTCTAACCCTGCTAAATCTTTTTTCTTTGCGATTCTAGATTGTTTATCTACAATCACATTCTTTAAGTGAGCACCATCTGCAATTTCTACATCTGGCATAATGATGCAATTTTCGATCAATGCATCTTTTCCAATTTTACAAGAACGACCAACAATAGAATTCTTAACTACACCACTGATTTCACAACCATTCGAAATCAATGAACCTGTTGCAGTACCACCATTCAAATAAATGGCTGGAGCTGAATCGCTTGTACGAGTATATACAGGCCATTCTGGATCTGCGATATCTTTCATTTTTTCTTCCGTTAAGAATTGCATATTACTTTCATAATAGGATTTCAAATCATTAATTACATAAATGTGTCCACGATAATTCAATCCACGGATATCCATATCTACACATTTATCATTTAAGATATCTTTAAACCAATACATTGAACTTGTTTCTTGCGCTTCTTCAACTAATGTTTTAAAAATTTCTTTTGACATGATGTAAGTCTGTAAAGATAAATATCTAGATTTATAGTTACCTAAGTTTTGATCAATACTTAATACACCACGTTGTTTATTCATTTGAAGTACATCACATCCAATGTAGTTTTCTTTTGCGTTATCTACATGTTGATACAACACTGATACTTCAGCACCACTTTCGATATGTTGTTTCAACAATTCTTCATAGTTTCCTTTATAAAGCATATTAACAGGAGCAATCACAACATAATCATTGTGGTTTTCCATAACTGTATGAATGTTTTCTGCATAACATGAAATATCTGTGGTAAAACGTGAAGTTCCACCTTCAGAATATACAGGCACTAAAGATAAGTGTCCATGTTTAGAGTTGATATTATAGTGACGACCAGTACCAATGTGATCAATTAAAGAACGAGGATTTCCATTTACATATATTTGAATATCATCAATTCCTGAATTTGACATATTTGAAATCGCAAAGTCAACTAAACGATAACGTCCTAAAAAACTGAATCCAGCGATTGGACGATATTTTTGCATACCTTCTACATATACAGAAGAATCATTGTAAGTAATTATTCCTAAAGCGTTACACATAATTATTCACCCTTCTTTACTCTCTTAGAAATCAATTCGATTTCATCACTGTCTGGACTACCAACAACAGCACCATCATCAATCTTCACACCATCAGCAACGATAGCACGATAGATTTTTGCACCTTTACCAACTTTAACATTTGGCATTAACACAGCTTGAGATACATATGCATCTTCATCAATTTCAACATTATTGAATAATACTGAATCTACTGCTTCACCACGAATGATAGCTCCCTGGTTGATATAGCAATGTTCAACTTTTCCAGTTGGACCTACATAGTGAGGTAAAGTTGGAATATCTTCTGTATAGATTTTCCAGTTTGGATCATCTAAATTCAATTCATTGTTTTTATTTAATAAGTCCATATTTGCTTCCCACAATGAATCGATTGTTCCAACATCTTTCCAATATCCTTCAAACTTATAAGCATACAAACGTTTATTTGCGTTTAAGAAGTTAGGAATAATATCTTTACCAAAGTCATGGTGACTACCTTCTGCAGTCATATCTGAAATCAATTCTTTGCGTAATTGTTTCCAGTTAAAGATATAAATACCCATACTAGCTAAATTGCTCTTTGGATGTTCTGGTTTTTCCTCGAATTCAACAATTCTTCCTTCATCATCTGTATTCATAATACCGAAACGGCTAGCTTCCTTAATTGGCACTGGAAGTACCGCAATTGTACAATCGGCATTATTTGCCTTGTGACAAGATAACATATCCGCATAATCCATCTTATAGATGTGGTCGCCTGAAAGAATTAAAACGTATTCAGGATCAAACTTATCAATAAAGTCAATGTTTTGTGTGATGGCATCTGCTGTTCCTTGATAGACGTCAAATTTTGTACCATCCTTTTCACGTGGTGGCAAAACATAAACACCACTTCCACGTGCATCAAGTCCCCATCTTTGACCAGCACCAGCGTATGCGTTTAATTCTACTGATTCATACTGTGTTAAAACGCCTACAACGTTGATATCTGAATTTGCACAGTTACTTAGTGGGAAATCAATAATACGATATTTTCCTCCGAAATAAACAGCCGGTTTCGCATTCTTTTTAGTTAGTTCCAAAAGACGTGTTCCACGGCCACCTGCTAAAATCATGGCGAGCATATTATTCTGTTTCATAATCATCCTCCTAATAATACTCTTTATATAACTAAAGTATATCACTTTTTCAAATAAAATCTACTTGTTTCATTAAATTTGTATGCGTTTTCATAACGCTGCAAAAAAAGACAAATCATTCTCTGACTTGTCTTTGCAAAGCATAAATTGATTCGTTTTGATTTGCGATATAAGATATAGCACATACAATAAAGAAGAACGGAAAATACTGATATCCAAAAACTTCCATGCCTATCGCAATAGGCGCTAAAAATGTATTTGTGGCAGCTCCAAACACACCACTATACCCTAGTGCAGCTACAAACAATGGATCTAAACCAAATACAGGTGCAATTATAACCCCGAGACTCGATCCAATCGCAAATAATGGCGTAACTTCTCCACCTTGGAATCCTGCAGATAAAGTTAAAATCGTTAAGACAAGCTTTAGGATCCAGTCATATCCATAAATCTTTTCCGATGTAAAAGATGCTACAATCAAGTTTTCACCCACACCTGAATAACGACATTGGCCAAACATAAACAACATAAACGCCACGAAAACACCCATCATAAAAATACGTTTATAGGGATTTGTGATTTTATTTGTGACAAAAGCTTTTGTGTGTTTCAAAAAAAACGCAAATAAACCACCTATCATGCCGAATAAAATACCTAACACCAATAATTTTATAGATAATTCCATATTTGGCTCAGCAACATTTCCTATCTTAAAAGTACTCTTGTGTAATCCAAACAAGCTAGAAACATAAGTTGCCGTAAAACTAGCCGGAATTGCACAAGACATAGCTCGATATTTCAAAGTTCCAGCCACTAAAACTTCTAAGGCAAAGAAAATTGCCGTAATTGGCGTACCAAACAATCCGGCAAAACCAGCTGCCATACCTGCAACCATAAAGATAACACCACTGTTTTTAAAGCGGAAATACTTACCAAAATAATGCGATACGGTAGCTCCAATCTGCATCGCAACACCTTCTCTACCCGCACTACCACCAAAGAAATGGGTAATCCATGTCGACACGACCATAAACGGTGCCATACGAAGTGGAATCCAATCACTCTTTCCTTGATCAACCTCAAAAACAAGTCCCATACCTTTTCTAGATATTCTTCCCCAATGATCAAATAAGAACACAATAGCTAATCCTGCAAAAGGAAGTCCAAGCAACATAATGCATCCCATATGCTCTCTAAAATTCAAGATCCATTCTAATCCTTTACCAAAAATGACTTCACAGATCGCAACAATAGCACCAATAAAAATACCACAAAAACACTTTAAAACAATTTCATCATAAACTTTAAACGATTCTCTCAACTTTTCTTTATACATGTGATTATTATAGAAAAACAGATTGTTTATTTCAACAATCTGTCTTTATTTTTACATTTTAATTACAATTCTATTTCATTTTTCCACAAACCATGCAAGTTACAATACTCATACACAGTTACTTTACCTGTTCGTCCTTTCGAATCAAAAACATATTCTGGTTTCATTCCTGGGACTAAACCTGCACGATCCACAGTTCCATCACTATATTCAACCCAAATATTAGTGATATAGTGTGCCTCTAACATAGGATGTTCAACACTTCCAACTACAACTTTAAGTTTGTTATCTTCTACACTTACTTGTGGAACATGTTTTTCTTGTGCTGCATCCACTTCACCAGCTTTTAATTCACGATATCCACTAGGAACTACATCCATCAACAATCCTTCAACAACGCTACCAGTTTCTAAATTCTTATAGATTTTCATAAGTATTCCTCCTGTTCTTCTATTGACATTATGACACGCATCATTAAAATATTCTATTGATATGCTCATAAAAAATTTAAATGAAAACTACATGCAATATACAGCAACTTCTCAAGAGATTTTTGAGACTTTTTGTATTTCAAAAACCCATAAAAAACATTTAAAAATAGATGAAAACAATAAAACTATCTACTTTAACTATCCTGAAAAAGAAGTTGAAATCAACTATGAGCCTGTAAACATTTTATATGAAGATGCTTTTTTAATAGCAGCCTTTAAACCTCCATTTTTATTAGTACACGATGATGGAAACAGCCAAGATACTTTACAAGCTCGTATTAACGGGTATCTGCAATTAAATGGAAATAAATATCCGGCTCAAGCCATTCATCGTATTGATTATGAAACGAGTGGTTTAGTCTTATTTTGTAAGCATCCATTCTTCCAGGCATATTGTGACAAAAACATGGAAGAGCATCACATTAAAAAAGACTATATTGCCTTAGTTCAAGGTCACACGAATTATAAAAACAAAAAGATTGTTTCAAATATCGCAAGAGATCGTCATAATGCCAAGAAAATGTTCATCCATCCAAATGGAAAAGAAAGTATTTCAATATTTAACACACTTAAAAACTATAAAGATTATTCGCTGATTCAAGTAACGATTCTAACGGGAAGAAAACATCAAATCCGTGTTCAATGTGCTTCTTTGAAGCATCCCATTTTAAATGATTCCTTATATGGAGGTAAAAGAATTGATAATACGGGACTCTTACTTCAAAGTCATCATATTCAATTTAATGACATTGATGTAATTTGTCCTCAAGAAAAAAGATTTATTAGAAAATAAAAAATTGTATATCCTTTCAGATAAGCGATCCAGACACCTATTGATAAACAGGATAAATACGGAAGGATATGCTTTTTTTTATATAAAATCCACAAAAAGCCTAGTAAAACACTAATATATAATGCTATGAGCATTCTTTCCATTCCTAAATAAAAGCCAAAAAAAGTTAAAAAACATACATCGGCACTGCCTATCCATTCAGTTCTAATAATTTTAACGGTTCCACTGACCAATAGAAAAACAAGACTTGTACATACTCGATTGAATAATGGCACATAATTAGAACAAAAACATAAAAGAAGTATAGATGGAAAAATCCAGTACTTTTCAATATACATTGTTGCATAGTCCTTTTTCGCCAAAAAGTATAAAAAGAGTACAACATACAAAGTCGATAATTGAAATGGTTTGATCAAAAAAGTAATGATAAGCATAAAAAAAAGAGTCTTCATACTTTAAGTATAAAGACCCAATGTGAAAATATTATTAACAATTTGCAGTTTGTACAAAATCTGCATCGTTAGGTTTCTTTTTGTATACAATTTTCAATAAGATTGGTGTAATAACCGTTGTGAATACGACACACAATAATACTGGAGTCACAAAGACTTCTGGTAAGATTCCTAATGCCATACCTTTATTTGCGACAATCAAGGCAACTTCTCCACGACTAATCATACCGCATCCAATTCGGATAGCTTGTGTAGGTGTATATTTACATACAATAGCACCCAAACCACATCCAATAATTTTTGTCAAAACAGATATGATACATAAAACAATTACTAATTCGATAAGTTCAGCACTCCATGTAATTGGTGAAAGCTTTAATCCAATACTCGCAAAGAATACAGGTGTAATCAACATATAAGATAATGTTGAAATACGTTTAGTGACATAATCACATTGTCGTGTACCCGAAAGAATCAAACCTGCCACAAAACTTCCTGTGATATCCGCTACACCAAAGAATGCTTCTGAACAGAATGCCATGATCAATGCGAACGCAAATGATACAATTGAATATCTTTGTAGTCCACCGCATGAATCATGTTCAAACCACCATGAAAATACTTTGTGTAAAATCACCCCAACAACAACGGCAAACACAAAGAATAGTAAAATTTTAAACATGACAGCGCCGATGTTCACTGAACTGTCAGCCATTCCTGTTACTAATGTCAAACAAACAATACCTAAAACATCATCAATTACAGCTGCAGCTAAAATCGCATTTCCACTTTCTGTAGACATACAACCCATTTCTTTCAATGTTTCTACCGTAATACCAACACTTGTAGCTGTTAAAATAACACCTAAGAATAGGTTGTATAACCAAGCGTCTGGCCCAACATTATAGAATCCACCAACTACATATCCAACAGCTAATGGAACTAATACACCCAGTGTTGCGATGATAAAAGCTTTTAACCCAGCCTTTTTTAAATCTGTAATACTTGTTTCTAGACCAGCCGCAAACATTAAGACAATAACACCAATTTCTGATAAAGATTCAATCAATTTACTTGGCCCAACTATATTTAACACCGCAGGCCCTAAAACAATACCTGCGATCAATGCACCTACTACAGATGGCATACGTAAACGACGAGAAAAAAGTCCAAAGGCTTTTGTCATTAATAAAATTAAGGCAATATCTAATAGATATCGATATTCTTGCATATTCATACCTCCTACTATGCTCTTGGAAGTTCAAACACCGTTTGTTGAAGTGGCAAATCTACATCATGAAACTCCAACCGATATGCCATCAATTTTATCGGCCTTTTCTTTCCATGATATCCATATTTGACGTCACCCAACAAAGGATGCTTTATATGCCCCATCAGGGCACGAATCTGATGAAATCTTCCTGTATGAAGTGTAATTGCACATATTGAATTCTCGCCATCATTTCTTTCAACATGCACATCCATCAATGCTTTTTGATAGCCCTCTAATTTTTTATCACTTACTTTCGCAACAGTATTTTCTTTGCGAATGTAATAGCACATACTAAAATCTTTTTCTTTAAAAGTACCAGTAACATATGCCCGATACATCTTCTGGATTTTACGATTTGCGATTGCTTCGTTTACTTTTCTTAAAGCATTCGCATTCTTTGCAGCAATCACTAGACCTGTCGTATTTCGATCCAGTCTATGACAAATACTTGGAGCAAAAGAATGTTCCTTATTTGGATCATACTCGTTTTTTTCCATTAAGTATGCTTGTACACGATTTACCAAACAATCTTGAGTTTTGCTTTGATCACTCTGTGACAATAAGCCATATGGTTTATTCGCAATCAAGATATTTTCATCTTCATAAATAACATCCAACTGTGATGATATATATTGCGTATCTACTTGTTTCTCTTCTAAAACATCCGGAGGTAAAAACAATAAAATACTATCATTCTCCTGAATTTTCTGATCAAAAGTACAACGTTTACGATTCACTTTTATTTTCTTATTTCGAATCGCCTTATACATCATTGATTTGCTCAATTTTGGAAAAGTCTTCATCAAAAACTTATCCAGTCTTTGATTTGCATCATTTGAATTGATTCTAATCTCTTTCATAAATTAAATCCAAACTTTCCATTAAACTGTCCATAACTGGTACATTTACACTTTCTAAAGTTGCTCGATTTTGATGCCCAGTAGTCACCAAGATACATTTAGCACCAATACTTTTTGCAACTTCATAATCATGAACGCTATCTCCTACAAAATAAATTTCATCATCTTGGCTGCATGTTTGTTTAAACGCATGAGCTAATTCCACTTTACTTTTTGCATAGATGTCATTGATTCCGTATATCGAATCGAATAAATCATCTACATGCAAGGTTTCCATTTGTTTAAGAAGATAATCCATTTTACTTGCAGAAAGCACGGTTTGCGAAAAGCCAAGATTCTTTGCCTTATTCACAACATCCAATACATCTGAATGTAAGTTACAAGCATAGCTTTTTTCTTGATAATCCTCCATATATTCGTGAGCCAACATGGAAAAAGGTATTTTGTCAAAATCAAAGCCTACCCTTTTATAATAATCTTCTATTGGAAAAGTAAATACTTCACGATATTGACTTAGAGTATCCAAAGGTTTCAAATCATGACTGACTAAAAGACGGTTGATACAAGAAAAACATAAGTCAACATCATTCAATAAAGTTCCATTCCAATCCCATACAATTTTTACCAAACAATTCACCCCGCACGGTATTATATCACTATTAGAAAAAAATGGCTATGTCACAACAATTAGTTGATAATAGCGGTTTTTAGAAGGAGAGCAAATCGCTCTCCTTATTTTTATCCCTACAAACTGGGATTCGTTGTTCTTCATTCAATTCTAATGTTTACTGGACTTACTGTGATATTTCCAGCTCCCTCTACTGTGTACCACTTACCTTTTTGTAGTTTAATTTTTTCTGATACACCAGATGTAATGTATCCTACCGTGTATGTTTCGCCAGTCTCAATATCAGTAAATATCACATCTGTATCACAATCACCGCTTACTCTAATAGTTTCAAACAGCGGTTGTATTTGTTCTGACTTGAATGCAACTCCGTTTCTCTCTGCAAGTGTGAAAGTATGCGTCCTTTGAATACCAGTATAAAAAAGAATTGCAATCACAATTACCACTATTAAACACGGAATGAGCCATTTCCTTTTCATCTAAAACACCTCCGCAACTTCAAATTAGGCAATCAGTGGAACTGCTGGTCTATTTGTTAAATCTCTGCATTTCACAGATTTCAATGTTGCCATTACGAAAGTCAAGAAGATGTTCCTTTTCTCCGTGTCGCTTTCTTTGGCATAGTTTACAAGATTATTCCATACGAGATAGTTGTTAAGGTATTTAGTCGAAACACCGTTAAAACCTCTCATAAAACGCTTTAACTGGCTATGGTAACTATTGATATGCTGAATGTTGTAGATGCCTTTCTTTGCCTTACCAGTTTTAAGTTGCACCAATTCAATTCCATTGGCATTTGTAAATCTTACATAGGAGTTCATCTTGTCGGTCACAAGTGTGGAATCGGTTTCAATTCTACCATCATAAATATGATGTAAATCTTTTGTAGATACTCTACCTGTATTTGTAATCTTTGAGATTGACAATCCATTCCTGTTTACCGCACAAGGAACACATACCTTTTCTTTTGACAAGCCTCTGATATGTGTGGAATGTCCTCGCTTATGTGCTTTACGAGGCATAGTGAAAAACTTACTCTTACTATGATTTCCCTTGTACGAGATTGCGAAAAAAGTTTCGTCAGCCTCAATAATTCCATCAAGTTTAACTTCATCTGCCATATTCTGGAGTGCATCTAAAATCTTATGTCTCCAAATGAATGCAGTATTTCTATGGATACCACAAGCAACAGCAGTCTTACGAATAGAAAGACCGTTCATCATACAGTCAATGTACTTTTCCCATACGGCGAGTTCTTTCCTTGTACCAGATACGATAGAGTTAGTAGCAATTACAAAGGACTTGCCACAATCATTGCAAATATATCTCTGTGTCCCGTCTTTTCTGTGACCATTGCGAACTACATGAATACATCCACATAAAGGACATACACGACCATTAGAAAATCTTTCTTTTGTTACAAATTCTTCAATATCTAAAGTTTTGACAAAAGCAGGACTTAAAAGCATAGTTTTAAGACTTTCCTGCTCTACGGCAGTCAATTTGTTGATAATATCAAGTGCATCTTTAATAGTAGGCATATCGTCACACTCCTTTTATAAGTGCTATTTATCTACTATTATTAGACAATATTTTCTATTAAAAATCAACCATATAATGTGACATAGCCAAAAAAATAATAACATTTTATACTAATTAAAACTTTCACAAATGTAGTTTTTACTATATAATATTATATGAGTATATATGAGGAATTGAATTAGGAGGAAATATGAGAGGAATTTATAACTCAGTAACTGACCTTCGTCGTCAGGTCTTTACTGCCATCGCTTCAATGGCGTACGATGACAATACAGATTATTCTAAGCGTATGGAAGAAATCCCATATGAAATCTTACCTGGTACAAAAGCAAAATATCGTGATAGTATTTTTCTAGAACGTGCAATTATCGGGGAAAGATTGCGTTTGGGTATGGGCTTGCCTGTTCGTGATATTACTGAATATACAAACATTTCAGATGGAATTGAAGAAAGTACAATTGCGAAAAAATATTATGATGATCCCCTTATCAATATTATCAAGTTCGCATGTAATGCGTGTCCAGAAAAGAAAGTATTTGTAACAAACGCTTGTCAAGGATGTTTATCACACCAATGTACAGAAGTTTGTCCAAAAGATGCGATTCATATTGTAAATGGTAAAAGCTGTATTGATCAAGAAAAATGTATTAAGTGTGGACGTTGTATGGATGCATGTCCTTATCACGCAATCACTAAATTAGAACGTCCATGTGCTGCAAGCTGTGGAATGGACGCAATCAAATCCGATGCAGATGGAAAAGCAGAAATCGATTACGATAAATGCGTTAGCTGCGGAATGTGTCTAGTTAACTGTCCATTTGGAGCTATTGTAGATAAAGGACAAATTTTCCAAACAATCTATGCCATGAAAGAAGGCTATGACGTCATTGCAGCTGTTGCCCCTGCTTTCGTTGGTCAATTTGGTCCAGCCGTAACGCCAGACAAAGTAAAAGCAGCATTAAAAGCTGTAGGTTTTGCGGATGTTGTGGAAGTTGCGATTGGTGCTGACTTATGTACAATTGAAGAAGCTGAAGACTTCTTAGATAAAGTTCCTGAAAAACAACCATTTATGGCTACAAGTTGCTGTCCTGCATGGTCCGTTATGGCGAAGAAAAACTTCCCTGACTTTGCACCATACATTTCAATGGCATTAACTCCAATGGTATTAACGGGTCGTTTAATCAAAAAAGAAAAGCCAAACGCCAAAGTTGTATTCATCGGTCCTTGTGCTGCTAAGAAATTGGAAGCAAGCCGTAAATCAATCCGTAGTGATATTGACTTCGTATTAACTTTTGAAGAAGTTATGGGTATGTTCAATGCGAAAGGTATTGCATTAGACCAAATTACTACTTCTGATCCATTAACAGAAGGAACAAATGCTGGTCGTGGATTTGCTGTCAGTGGTGGTGTTGCCAAAGCCGTTAAAGACTTGATTCAAAAAGAACATCCTGGAACAGAAGTAAAAGTTCAGGCTGCAGAAGGATTAAAGAACTGTAAGACAATGTTGATGATGGCTAAAGCTGGAAGACTAAACGGATACCTACTTGAAGGTATGGCTTGTCCTGGTGGATGTGTTGCCGGTGCTGGTACTTTACAACCAATCAATAAATCAAGTGCATTAGTTAAAAAATATGCTACTGAAAGCGATAAGAAAGATGCAGATGAATCTGCATATGGAGATCGTCTTCACGAACTAAGTGAACATTAGTCAAAGACGTCCTTAAAATGGACGTCTTTTTTTGATATAATCATGTTTGGAAATGAGGTATGAACATGCATCGTTATTCATATTATAAAACGGCTGCCTGTACTTTAAATGTTTCAATTGGAGATCCACAGGCAAATAAAGAAGAAATTTTAAAATGTATCCAAGAATTGGATTCAGATACACAACTTGTAGTATTTCCAGAACTATGTGTTACAGGATATACATGTCAGGATTTATTCTATGAACATACATTATTAAATAGAGCAAAACAAGTTCTATTTGAAATTGTAGAAGAACTACCAGAAAACCTAGTTACAGTTTTAGGCTTACCTTTAGAAATCGAAAACAAGCTTTATAACTGTGCCGCTATTTGTTTCAACCATGATATTCTAGGTATTCAAGTAAAAACATATATTCCAAGCTACAATGAATTCTATGAAACAAGGTGGTTCTCGAGTGCTAGTGAATTGAAAGAAAACACAACTTTTACATACAAAGATAAAAAGGTTCCCGTTTCAAATCATATCGTATTTAAAGATACAACAACATCGGCTTGTTTAGGTATTGAAATCTGTGAAGATCTATGGGTGACAATTCCAGTAAGTTCAACACATGCATTAGCTGGAGCGAATGTATTATGTAATCTAAGTGCCTCCAATGAAATCATCTCAAAAGCAAATTACAGAAGAAATCTAGTCAAAGATCAAAGTGCTAAATGTTATGCGGGTTACGTATATGCCAGTGCAGGACCTGCAGAAAGTTCGAGTGACTTGGTTTTCTCGGGACACAATTTAATTTGTGAAAACGGGGCTATATTAAGTGAAACTAAAACAGACAAAATCATTTATGGACAAATCGATTTAGACCATTTAAATCATGATCGCTTACACTATAAAACTAGTATGCAGGATTTATTCCATGTAAACTATACAACCGTGGAATTCACATCAAAACCAATCGAAGAAATTGAATTTGATCGCTATATCGATGCCTATCCTTTTGTCCCAAACAATCAAGATGAAAGAATTGTTCGCTGTTTAGAAATATTACACATTCAAGCACAAGGCTTGGCAACACGTCTTTCTAAGATTCACTGTAAAGACGTTGTGATTGGAATTAGTGGTGGACTTGATTCTACTTTAGCTTTGCTTGTATGTCATGAAGCCTTTAAAATCAACAATTATGATTCAAAAGGAATTCATGCAATCACAATGCCTGGTTTTGGAACGACAAAACGTACTAAATCTAATGCGCAAATTTTAATGGACCTGCTTCATGTATCTAGTGAAGAAATTTCTATTGTGGATGGTGTAAATCAACATTTTAAAGATATTCACCATAATCCAGAAGTTCATAATATTACATATGAAAACTCACAAGCTCGTGAAAGAACACAAATTCTGATGGATTTAAGCAATGCCTATAATGCGATTGTTGTTGGTACTGGAGACTTAAGTGAACTTGCCTTAGGATGGTGTACATATAATGGAGATCACATGAGTATGTATGCGGTAAACGCCAGTGTGCCTAAGACACTTGTTCGTTATATTGTTGAAAGTGTTGCCTTAAAAGATGAAATATTACATGATGTATTGATGGATATTTGTGATACACCAGTATCTCCAGAGCTTTTACCACCAGATAAAAATGGTAAAATTGCTCAAAAAACAGAAGAAGTATTAGGTTCTTATGATCTTCATGATTTCTTCTTATATCAAATGTTAAGACATCACGATGAGCCTAAGAAAATCTATGATTTAGCTTGTGTTGCATTTAAAGATGTAGAAAAGGAAACAATTAAAAAGGCCATCACAACATTCTATAATCGTTTCTTTACCCAACAATTTAAAAGAAACTGTATGCCAGATGGTGTTAAGGTTGGATCTATTTGTTTTTCACCTAGAGGTGACTGGAGAATGCCAAGCGACGCATCAAGAAATCTATGGATAAAACAAGTGGAGGAAATTTAATCCTCCACATTTTTTATTTATCGATGTTATTTGAAAAGATATCTGCAACTTCACTCATGATTATATAAGCACCCGAATCGATTTCATGAACTTGTTCTTTCATTCGATTAACTTGATATCGATTGACCACAAAATAAACTATGGATTTAGACCTTTTTGAATAACCACCCGTGGCATCCACACGAGTAACACCACTTCCAAATATATCACTTAATGCTTCACATATTTCTTATTGTAAGCATTAATAAATTCATATTACGAGGTGTTGGTTTTTTTCATAAGCTCAACACTCCTTTTTAGGGCTTCATTTTAACATACTCATACACCAAAATCATTTCATTCTCAAATCTTTTAGACAATTTAAAAGAACAGACTGTTTTTTTAGCCTGTTCTACTATTTCTTAATCAGATTCTACCACATAAGGGATTTCATTTTCTGCAAGAAAATAATTATTAGTAATATTTTGCGAATGATGAATCACTCTTAATATATAAACTTTATCATCCATTATTTCATAAATTATTTTATATTTTTTGTATATTGCATATCTAACATTAGTTTCTTTTTTTAGTAATTCAAATCTTGGATATCTTTCTGGCAAATATTCTAAAGATTTAATGAGTGAAACAATTCCGTTTATTAAGTGCCTCACATAATTCAAATCAAAATTATTCATGACATAATACTCATAAATGTGTCGAACATCCAAATTTGCCTTATAGGATATTTCAACTTCAAAATTCATAGTTTTAAATCCTTTTTCAATGATTCATAAAAATGATCAAAAGGAATTGTATTCCCTTTTAAAACTTCATCATGAGCAGCTAATAACTCTTTAGCTAATTCCTCTTTTGTAAGTTCATCTTCATATAAAATTTTATTTGATGGAATTTTCACATCAAAAGGTAATCCATTATTTAATATAATTTGATTATAAAACATGTTAATTGCGACAGAAGATGGTATTCCTAATTTTGATAAAATTGCTTCTGCTTGTTCTTTTGTTTCTGGTTCAATTCTTGCGTATACATTTGATGTTTTTGACATAAAATAAGCTCCTTTTTCTTTATTATAAGTCAATGTACTTACATACGCAATCGATTATCATACATTATATTGAACCTCTCATCCCTGAAGTGACGAGATTCTTGGGAACAGGTTTCTATCGAAACCTTTCTTACCAAGCTATCCCCGCAGTTCCTGCGGTTCTTTTTATTTTTTGCTAATTGGCTAATATGCCTTGCATCAATATATTGATGGATGCATTTATATCTCTGTCATGATTTGAATGGCATTTTGGGCATGTCCATTCTCTTACTTTTAAATCTTTTGTTCCTTCATTCATATATCTGCAACAATGACAGGTTTGACTGCTCGCATAGAATGTGTCTACTTTCTTGATCACTTTTCCATACCACTTTGCTTTATATTCTAGCTGTGTGGTAAATTTTGACCAGGATACATCCGATATAGATTGGGCTAGATTGTGGTTTTTAAGCATGTTCTCTACTTTTAAGTCTTCGATGCAGATGATGTCATATTCTGTAATGATTCTTGTAGATAGTTTGTTGACAAAATCCATTCTTTGATTCGCTATCTTTTCATGAAGTCTCGCGATTTTGATTCTGTTTTTGATCCAGTTGCAGCCGCCCTTTGTTTTTCGTGACTGCTGCTTCTGTAGCTTTTTCACTTTCTCAATCGACTTCTTCAGATATTTTGGATTCTCTACCTTTTCTCCATTACTCAATATGATAAAATCCTTGATACCTAGATCTATACCTGTTTCATTATATGTTAGTGGAAACAAGACTTCTTCTACATCCGTATAACATAATGAAACATAATACTTTCCACTTGGTACTTGTGAAACGGTTGCACTAAGTAATCTTCCCTTAGGTGCTCGTGTTTTCTTTATCTTCACAAGACCAATCTTAGGAAGCTTGACCTTATTGTCTAACAGTTCAATATTTCCATTCGTATATTTCGTTGTATACGAATAACGATGTGTCTTCTTCGATTTGAATCTAGGATATTCCGCCTTTTTTCGAAAGAAATTGATATATGCCGTATCCAGATTCTTTACGCTTGACTGTAGAGCCACAGAATCCACTTCCTTAAGCCATTCATATTCTTTCTTTAAATAAACTAGATCCTTAGCACATGCCGAATAGTTGAATGTGATTCCATCTTTTTCATAGGCATCCCTACGTTTTGCCAGGTAATGGTTATATACAAAACGAATACAGCCAAAAGTCTTGGCTAATAATATTCTTTGTTCTCTATTTGGATACATACGATACTTGAATGCCTTTTCCATGATGATTTCTCCTCTTATTGATTCGCTATTTTCTTTTTTGACTTCTTATATACTCTATAATCTGTTCTTCTGTATTTTCAGAAACTGTAGCTACAAAATAAGAAGGATTCCATAGATGTCCACCCCATAACTTGGATCTTAGATCATCCCCAAACTCTTTCATCAAGAGTCTGGCTGATACACCCTTCATAGCTTTTATAATATTTGGAATGTAATGCTGCGGCGTACAATTGATCAGCATACGGATATAATCTTCCTCTATAGTCATTTCTAGAATTTGAAAACCATTATCCTTTGAAATCTGGGTCAGCAGCTCTTTTAATTTTATTGCGACCTGTCCATTCAAGACATCACGACGATACTTTACACACCATACAATATGATACTGTATAGAATAGACATAGCCTCTTCCTTTAACAACTTCCATATGTTTTTACCTCATCTATATTATAACATATGTATATGATTAAAGTACTATATTTATCTTTTATTTTTAAATTATTTATATAACATCTGCATATCTAATTCATCTCATGACTAAAGTCACGAGTGTTCTAAGATTGCATTATAAAAGAACAGACTATTTTTTAGCCTGTTCTACTATTTCATTGATTCTTTCTAAGACAGGTTCAAAACCTGTTTTTTCTGTACTACTAATCCCAAAGATGTTTTTCATTGGCAAATGTAGCTGTTGAGAAATATCTTTCAACGCACGAACACGTTTTGTCTTAGGAATCTTGTCAACTTTTGTAGCTACAATAACGATTTGAATTCCAAGACTTTGAATCATTTCGATCATATCTAAATCATCATGCGTGGCGCCATGTCTTGCATCGACAAGTTGTACAACACAACAAATCTGCTCTCTTTGGTTAAAGTATGTATCCATCATTTTACCCATCTTGATCAGCATTTGTTTAGACATTTTCGCATAACCATATCCAGGAACATCCACTAACATCCAAGTATCATCAATCTTAAAGAAATTGATTAAACGTGTTTTACCTGGTGTATTTCCTACATAGGCAAGTTTTTTCTTATTAGTTAATGCATTAATAAAGCTTGATTTTCCAACGTTACTACGTCCAACGACTACAACTTCTGGTAAATCAGATTCTGGCCATTGTTCTTTTTCAACAGCACTAATCACAAATTCACTGATCATACTATTTTACCAATGCGTTATGTAACACTTGAGATACATTTGAACAAGGAATAAAAGTAACTGCATCTTTTACTTCTTGAGGTATATCATCTAAGTCTTTTACATTTTCTTTTGGAATCAAGATCGTATCAATTCCAGAACGATGTGCTGCCAATGATTTTTCTTTCAATCCACCAATAGGAAGAACATTTCCTCTAAGTGTAACTTCACCAGTCATAGCTAAATTCGCCTTAACTGGAATATTAGAGAAACAAGATACCAATGCCGTTGTCATTGTAACACCAGCACTTGGTCCATCTTTAGGAACCGCACCTTCTGGTACGTGAATATGTACATCATTTTCTTCAAACAATTTAGGATCAATTTTGAATTCATTTGCATGCGTACGAACATAGTCTAGCGCAATACTAGCACTTTCCTTCATGACATCACCTAATTGTCCAGTAAGAACAAGTCTTCCTTTACCTGTAAAGCGAGTTGCCTCGATTTGAAGGATATCCCCACCAAAACTTGTATAGGCAAGTCCTGTTACAGTTCCAACTTGATCTTTCTTTTCTTTTTTACCATAATCAACTTTTTCATTACCCAACCACTCATGAACTAATTTTTTAGTCAATTTAATGCTACGTTTGTTGTTTTTTAAGATAGCCAATACTGTTTTACGGCAAATTGTCGCAATTGTACGCTCTAAAGAACGAACTCCCGCTTCACGAGTATAGTAACGAATTAAATATAGTAACATATCATCATCAATTTTTAACTGAGACGCTTTTAAACCATTTAATTCTATTTGTTTAGGAACTAAGTGATCCTTGGCAATATGAACCTTTTCTGCATCTGTATAGCTTGATAATTCGATAATTTCCAAACGATCTCTTAATGCAGGTGGAATATTTTCTAAATAGTTTGCCGTCGCGATAAACAACACTTTTGATAAATCATAAGGCTCTTCAATATAGTGATCTGAGAATACTGAATTTTGTTCAGGATCCAATACTTCAAGCATTGCACTTGATGGATCTCCCTTATAATCACTTGCCATTTTATCAATTTCATCAATCAAGAATACTGGATTCGTAACGCCTGCCTTTTTCATACCTTGAATGATACGTCCAGGTAAAGCTCCTAAATATGTTCTTCTGTGACCACGAATCTCTGCTTCATCGCGAACACCACCAAGTGACATTTTCACAAATTTACGATCTAAAGCTCTAGCAACACTTTTTACCAAAGACGTTTTACCAACTCCTGGAGGACCTACCAAACAAATAATTGGTGCATTCAATGAATTTGTCATTTGTTTAACAGCCAAATACTCTAGAATACGTTCTTTTACTTTTTCTAGACCATAGTGATCTGCGTTTAAAATAGCTTCAGCTTCATTTAAATCTTCATTGTCCTTCGTTTCTTGCCACCAAGGAAGATCCATTAACCAATCAATATAAGATTTAATGACACCTGTTTCTCCACTTGCCATAGGTAGCATTTCATAACGACTCACTTCATCCGATACCTTTTTCTTAATGTAGTCTGGGTATGGATTTTCAGCTAAACGCTTACGAATCTTAGCCGCATCTTCATCTTGGGCAACTGTATCCCCTAATTCTTCACGAATGACATTCATCTTTTCACGAAGATAGTAATCTTTTTGTCCTTGATCAATTCTTTCTTTGACAGTTTCGTTGATTTGTTGTTCAACTTCACTCATCTTTTTCTCTTTAGCCATATCTTGAAGCAACATCATTAGACGATCATTCACCCCTAATGTTTCAAGATACTGTTGTTTTCTTTCAATATCTAAAGGCAATCCTTGAACAGCTTTATCACTTAAGAATTCACCGCCCATACCCTTTGAAATTTCCATAACAATTTCTTTAGTCACAAAACGATCTTGTCCTTGCATACGATCAAGTTCATCTGCAATCATACGAATCAAAGCTTCTTCTTCGACAGCGTCCTGCTTTTCGCTTTCAAGAATTTCAACTTCGGCTAAATCACTTAGGCTTCCATTGATCCAATTATTTAGCTTAACACGCTTAATTCCACGAAACTTTACACGTAAAAAGTTATCAAAACGACGAATATGACGAACTTCGCATAAAGTTCCTACAGGATATATATCTTCTTTTCCAGGATTTTCTTTTTCAAGTTCTTTTTGAGAAAATAAACAAATCTTTTTATCATAATTATCCTGCGCATTTTCAACAGCATGTACAGAAGTATCTCTACCTACATCAATCACAATTTCTTGATTTGGATATAGGACAACCCCTCTGGTACAAACTAAAGGATAGGTATTTAATTCCATACGAAAACCTCCTTATATTAAATATGGAAAAAGACGCTAAGCGTCTTTTTTCTTTTACATTATACTACTTTACAGAAGTTTTAATGAAGTCTAATGCTTTTTGATTTGCTAAATCTGCTTTAATACTTTCTGGAGAAATCAATGATTTGATTTTTTCTACTTCCATGTTATACATTTCAGACATTGTAGTAAATTCTTTTTCTACATCTTCATCACTAGCTTCAATGCTTTCAGCTTTAACGATAGCTTCTAATACTAACTGAGTTTTAACACGAGCAGCAGCTTCTGGACTCATTTGAGCACGGATTGCTTCTTCAGTTTGGTGAGTTGCTTCTAAGAATTGTTTAGCAGTGAATCCAGATTGTTGCATACGACCTTCGAATTCTTTGTACATACGATCAACTTCAGCATCGATCATTACTGCAGGGATTTCAACATTAGCGTTGTCACAAACTTTTCCTAACAATTCATTTGTGAAGTTTTCTTCAGCTTCTCTTTCTTTTTGAGCAGTTAAATCAGTTTTTACTTTTTCTTTGTAAGCATCTACTGTTTCAACATTTTCAATTTTTAATTTTTTGATTAATTCATCATTTAATTCAGGAAGATCTTTATATTTTACTTCGTGAACTGTGCAGTGGAAAGTTGCAGGTTGACCAGCAAGTTCAGCTGCTTGGTAGTTTTCAGGGAAAGTAACTTCAACGTCTTTTTCTTCACCTTTCTTAACTCCAACTAATTGTTCTTCAAAACCTGGAATGAATGATCCTGAACCAAGTTCTAATGGATAGTTTTCTCCAGATCCACCTTCAAATGCTACACCATCTTTTGTTCCAACAAAATCGATAACTACTTGATCACCTAATTGAGCAGCATCGTCATCTTCACGAACAACCCAGTCAGCATAACGATCTTGAACACGTTTAACTTCGTTTTCAACATCTTCTTCTGTAACTTCTACATCCGCTTTTTTGATATCTAATCCTTTGTATTCACCTAAAGTTACTTCAGGAAGTACTGTACATGTAAATACTAATACGGCTTTTTCATCATCAGCTTCTTTAACATCTAAAGTAGGACGAGCTACTAAATCGATGTTGTGTTCTTTGATTCCTTCTGATAATGCTTCATTAGCTACTTCTTCACTAGCCATATCATATAATGCTTTTGAAGAAAGTTGTTTTTTAACTAAAGCATCAGGAATTTGTCCTTGACGGAATCCTTTCAAATTCATGTGAGATTTAGCATAGTTTAATGCTTTTTTCTGTGCTTTTTTCCAAGCTTCACCTTCTACTGTTACTTTTAATTCACCAGTAGAATTTTCTTTCAAAGTCCAAGTACTAGTCATTGTTTTCTCCTCGCTTTTCAATGGATAACTCAATATCCTCAATTCTTTCAAGACCTTGTTTTTTAACAAAACCAGGCCATTCATCGGATTTCTGCATTGCATCATACACAAGTCTACAAATACCTTTCGCAAGCTGGTAAGGATCTTTGTCTTCTTGATCGAATGGTCTTTCATATAAAACTAACTGCATCAAAAGGGACATACAAAATTGAATCATAGTAGGATCCTCATTTGTAAACCAACTTTCGAATAATGAGCTAGCCTCATTGATTGACTGATCTTGCTCCATAGGTAAAATAGCACTCGGTATAAACGTAATGTTCAACCCGGATTTTATCAAATCAAACGGATCATCAATTTTCTGCTCCATTAAAGCTTCAATCAATGTACCCTTATATTCATCAGGTAAATCTGAATCTAGTAATTCCTGAACTTCATCATGACACATTCTTAGATTCATGTTTTCTAAAATAGAAATCGCATAGATTTTTTGTTCTAGAGTACCATGAACATAATCCTGTAACTTGCTGAAATCCATACTCTTACTCTTTTGTTCCAAATAAGGTTTACATTCAGACTTATAATATTCCAATAACTCCAATGCATCCTTTGGAACATAAGGCATGTTCAGTTCCTGACAAATCAATTCGTACGCCTGGGCATAACTTTTTTCATCTATCTCTTTTTTTATTTCTTCGATTAAAGAATGATAATATGCGTTCACTTATACCTCCATGCGAAACATTAGTATTCTACCATAAATATCGATAATAATCAATTCTACGCATTTCTAAAATACAGAATCCGTAGAATGTCATTTAAAGAAAAAAACTCTCCTTTTACAGAGAATTTGTTTTCCTACTTTTTTCTAATTCATTTAACTTCTTGAATTCAACTAAAATACAAATAACCGATACTACAAAGGCTACAAAATCCGCAATGGGAGCCGCGTATAAGATTCCATTCAACTCAAAAAATTTAGGTAAAATCAAAACAAGTGGAATCAAAAATAATACTTGTCTAGTCATAGACAAAAACATTCCTAAATATGCTTTTTTAATTGACGAAAAGAAGCTAGACGATAACATCTGTACTCCATCAATACATACTAGCATTAGATAGATTCGCATAAACATTGTCGCAAATTCAAAATAGTTCGCATCCCCTGATCCAAATATTGATAATACAGTACTTGTGCAGAATTGAAATAAGGCCCAACCAATAAATGAAACAACCAAATTTGCACTTATCGCAAGCTTGAACGTCTTTTTAACACGCTCATATTTTTGCGCTCCATAATTAAATCCAATGATTGGCTGCATACCTTGCGAAATACCAATGATGATAGCTAATAATATCGCATTGGTTTTCATCACAATGCCACATGCAGCTAAAGGAATATCACTACCAAACTTAGTAAACTGTCCATAATACGTCAATGAATTATTTAATACGATTTGCACAAACAAAATCGCGATCTGATTTAGTGAAGCACTCATTCCAATGGTTGCCATTTCCTTTGTATCCTTCAAAGAAATACGTAAACTCTTTTTATTAAATTCAATGTGTTGAAAATTCTTAATATACCAGGCAGCAATAAAAAATGAAATCACTTGACCAGCTACTGTAGCAATGGCAGCTCCAGCGACACCCATATGAAACCCAAAAATAAACAAAGGATCTAATATAGTATTCACAACAGCACCCGCAACCATACATATCATTGAATATTTTGGTGACCCGTCTGCACGAATCAAGTTACTAATCACATTTGTCGTAATCAAAAACGGAACACCCAAAGTCGTAATTCGTGTATATTCAAGTGCCAAAGGCATAATTGTACTTGTAGCCCCGAACGATTTTAATAGTGGTTCAAGGAATACAAGTACTAAAACAACATAGATTACTGAGCAAAGAACAGACATACTAATACCATTCCCAGCAATACTACTTGATCGTTCTGGCTTCTTTTCACCTAGATATAAACTAAATAAACTTGCTGAACCAATCCCAATCAACAATGCAATCGCAAGTGCAATTGTTGTCAATGGAAAAGCTACATTGGTTGCCGCATTTCCTAGAAAACCAACACCTTGACCAATAAAGATTTGATCCACAATGTTATATAGTGACGATACAAGCATTGAGATAATACTTGGTATCGCAAACTTTTTTAATAATGATGACTCTTTTTCATATCCTAATGGATTTTGCATACTAATTCAATTCCCTCTTTCTAAACTGTGCAATTAAATGCTTATTCCCCATTGAATGCTCACGAATGACATTTAACTCATTTCCTCTTTCATCAAACCACCCCACAAATTCATATCCTGGCTTTGTTGCCGGCAACAAATGAATCGTATCCGAAAAATACGTATATGACTTTGGATTTCTTCGACTACTTAGTCCACCATTTAAATCATATGTAATCTTATATTGACTTACTTGCCAATGAGCATATAAAGTACAAGACTCATGAATGGGTTCATCCAAGTTATAACGCCAACGATAATCACAATCCCAGAACCATCCATCAAAGGTATATCCAACTCGAACTGGCGGCTTTAAATCCTCCAATAAACCATGTTCATCCGTACATACATCCATATAATTGGCTCCACCACACGTTTCAAAGTGGATAACTGGACATTCTTTATAAATAGCTGTCAATATAACAGGTTCATGAATGCCTGCTGGTACACTCGTTATAATTTCACCATTCAACTGCCAACCTACAAACATAACGCCCTTCTTAAATGCCGGATACAACAATAATTCTTCCGATTCAATGCATGTATATCTTGGATTACGACGCGACATAACTCCGCCGTCCACATCATATTCAATGGGATACCAAATAGGAATCCATTTATCATATAAAGTCACAGAATGAGGAAGCACCCCACCTGGATTTAATCTTTTTGTACACTCTTTATCTATATACCAACCAACAAATTGGTAACCTTCTCTTTTTTCACTCATCAAATATCACCTGCCCATTATTTTATCACAAATAGAAAAACTTCTAGGAAAATTTCTAGAAGTTATTCAAATAATTATATAAACTATTCCCAAAAGTCATTTCCATAAGTTCACTTGCGATTTCTTTACTTTGAATCCGCATAATATGATCTTCTACATCTTGTTTACCTAATAAATTTATATTTCCATACCATACAATTTCCTGATCAATAATCGCAAAATGTTCACAATTATCTTCTGCCGATTTTAGATAAAAACCAGATTGTCTCATTTCCTCTAACAACTGCATTCTATAATTTGAACTTCCAAACCTGATTTTATCTGGCATCCAAGAAACTATAGTTACTTCAACTCCACTTTCCATCTTTTCTTTGATCAATTTAGTAAATTCTACAACTCTATCGCCAGATAATGAAGGACTGGATACAATAATATTCTTATTAGCACACAATAAATCTTGACTATACATATCATAATAATTACTTGCATCAAATATAGATTGAGAAATTTGCGATTCACTTTTTATGCCGTTAGTATCTGAAATTAATTCATAACCTGATTTTTTATAGGCCTTTAATCTTTTTCCATACATTCGATCAAACATCGGAATATGGACATCTACATAATCATATACAAGTATTGTATCTTTTTTATCATATAGTCGATGAATTCTTCCTGTAAATTGTTCTATAACACTACTACTAGCTACAGGCATTGCTAGAAACAAAGTATCCAACCTATCAAGGTCAAATCCTTCTCCAACGAGCGATCCTGTCGCAATTAATATCATAGTTTTATCTTCAGGTACGCTTTTCATTAATTCAATAATACGATTATTTTCTTTTTTTGATTGACTTCCTATCAACAAGAAAACAAAATCTGCCACACCTTCTAATTGTTGATATAGCTTCTTACAATGATTTACATATTTAGACAAAACCACAGGCGTACGATTTTTTTGAATACAATCTTTTATATCCTGAACAGTCATTTGATCTCGCAAATCATTATCTCGTAATATTGAGTATGCTTCATTGGGATTCTTTTCATCTTTCATTATTCCTCTTGGTGCAACCACATGTGTAAACCGAGGATATAACAAACGAGGAATCCCTTGTTGTTTTGCTTGTTCTTTTGCGGAATATTTATGTCGTATTGGACCAATAAGCATAAAATTCATCTTATCCAATTGATCCGTTCGATCAACGGCTGTAACACCATACACATACTTAGCTTTAATTTCTTTTGGCTATGTCACATTATATGGTTGATTTTTAATAGAAAATATTGTCTAATAATAGTAGATAAATAGCACTTAT
>QFCE01002674.1_pt1 | contig 50053 bp, 40 predicted proteins | sample 5346091 | NCBI WGS metagenome assembly QFCE01 (sample SAMN09062252, study PRJNA434731) | Human gut metagenome, whole genome shotgun sequencing project. | isolation source: stool timepoint A chromium assembly | host: Homo sapiens | collected 2015 | reverse complement strand
TGATCCAACCGCCTATTATGAAACTTTGCACTACCGAAGCTGACCGTAAAATTGTTATGGCACAATTGCGTCCTGTAACTCGTTTTGAGAAAATCGTATTCCCGATTGCAACCACTATCGTTATCAGCTTGTTGCTTCCGCCTGTAACTGCCTTGATTGGTATGTTAATGCTGGGCAACTTGTTCAAAGAAGCTGGCTGCTTGGATCGTCTTTCTGACACAGCGCAAAATGCTTTGATGAACATTGTAACGATTATGCTGGCAACTGGTACTGGTTTGACTATGAAAGCTGAATCTTTCCTGAACTATCAAACCATCTTGATCATCTGCCTTGGTCTTGTTGCTTTCGCAGCTGGTACTTTTGCAGGCGTTATCTTTGGTAAAATCATGTGTGTTCTGGATGGTGGTAAAACCAATCCTCTTATCGGTTCCGCTGGTGTATCCGCAGTTCCGATGGCAGCACGTGTATCCCAAGTTGTTGGTCAAAAAGCTAACCCTTCTAACTTCCTGCTCATGCATGCTATGGGCCCGAACGTAGCTGGTGTTATCGGCACCGCAGTAGCTGCAGGCGCAATGCTTGCAATGATTGGTGCTGCTAAATAACTAAAATTGAAACAGGTGCATCTTTTATGGTGTGCCTGTTTTTTATTATGCTAATTACCCATATATAAAGGAAATAATATGTTCATTTTAAATTTGGACATAGTTAACCTTCAACTATCAATATTTTAGTTAAATATTGCTTAAAAATCTGTTGCCTGTGCCACATAATTAAAAGTTTTTATTAAAAACTTTTAATTATGTGGCTTTTTGTTTAGATTTCATTTGCTGGCAAATAAAATTAGATGAAAAATACTTTCTTGTTATAATCTAGAAGTGAAATTTTTGTGAAAGAAATAATAAAAAAGTGTGACCTGTGCAACAGAAAAAAAGAACGTTCCTGATTATAATTAGTGTCAGGAATTTTGGAGAACTCTTGATGAATGGCAAAAAGTACCAGTAGTCAAGATCCAAAATTTTACATCCTTAATTTGTAGGGATGTATATAAAAATGTTCTCCTAATAATGATGGAGGTGTAAGATTTGTCTACTCAAGCAAAAATTGAGAAAATGCTCAAAAAGTCCGAAGTAATTCTGGCTGCAGGCGGCGAAAAACGCGTTGCAAAACAACACGAAGCCGGCAAAATGACTGCACGTGAAAGAATTGCTGCACTCCTCGACGAAGGATCCTTTGTTGAATTGGATCGTTTCGTAAAACATCGTTGCACAAACTTCGGCCAAGAGAAGAAAGAACTTCCTGGCGAAGGTGTAACTACTGGTTACGGCACCATCGATGGCCGTCTGGTTTATGTATTCGCACAAGATTTCACTGTAGAAGGTGGTTCTTTAGGCGAAATGCATGCTGCTAAAATCGTAAAAGTACAACGCCTGTCCCTGAAAATGGGTGCTCCGCTTGTTGGCCTGAACGATTCCGGCGGTGCTCGTATCCAAGAAGCAATTGACGCTTTGGCTGGTTACGGCAAAATCTTCTTTGAAAACACTATTGCATCCGGCGTAGTTCCTCAGATCTCCGCTATCATGGGTCCTTCTGCTGGCGGCGCTGTATACAGCCCGGCACTGACTGACTTCATTTACATGGTAAAGAACACTTCTAAAATGTTCATTACCGGCCCCGCAGTAGTAAAATCTGTTACTGGTGAAGACGTAACCCAAGAACAACTGGGTGGCGCTATGACCCACAACAGCACTTCCGGCGTTGCACATTTTGCTGCAGAAAACGACGAAGACTGCTTGCAACAGATCCGTTACCTGCTGAGCTTCCTGCCTTCCAACAACATGGAATGCGCTCCTATCGTAGAAACCGGTGACGACCCGATGCGTATTGATGACTCCTTGAATACATTGCTTCCGGATAACTCCAACCAAGCATATGATATGAAAGACGTAATCAAATCCATCGTAGACAACGGTGAATTCTATGAATCCCAACAATATTGGGCAACCAATATTATCACTTGCTTTGCACGTATGGATGGTCAAACCGTAGGTATCATTGCAAACCAACCTAAAGTAATGGCTGGCTGCCTGGATATCAACGCATCCGACAAATCCTCTCGTTTTATTCGCTTCTGCGATGCCTTCAACATTCCTTTGCTGAACTTGGTAGACGTACCTGGCTTCCTGCCTGGCTGTAACCAAGAATACGGCGGTATTATCCGTCACGGCGCAAAAATGCTGTATGCATATTCCGAAGCAACTGTACCTAAAATTACTGTAGTAACCCGTAAAGCATACGGTGGTTCCTACCTGGCAATGTGTTCCCAAGATTTGGGCGCAGACCAAGTAATTGCATGGCCGACTGCAGAAATCGCAGTAATGGGACCTGCAGGTGCAGCTAACATCATCTTCAAAAATGATCCTGATGTAAAAGCAAAAACGGAAGAATATATCGATAACTTTGCAACTCCGTACCAAGCAGCAATGCGCGGCATGGTAGACATCGTAATCGAGCCGAAAAACACCCGTCCCACCATCATCAACGCTTTGCAAATGTTGCAGTCCAAACGTGAAACTCGCCCGGCAAAACGCCATGGCAATATTCCTTTGTAATTTGCAGCTTGCAGTATAGTGCTTAATTAATTAAGAAGAATGAGGTGAAATAATGGGTCCTGTAACTACTAATCCTTGGTTGATTTCTATCATCAATATGACCATAGTTTTTGGCGTATTGGCAGCCTTGGGTGTTTTGATGAAAATCATCCAATTGGTAGATCCAACGCAAAAAAAAACTGAGAAACCAGTAGCAGCACCGGCACCTGCCGCAGCACCTGCTGCTGTTGCAGCTCCTGTGCAGGATGACAGTGAAGTAATTGCTGTTATTGCAGCAGCTGTAGCTGCTCTTGGCCATTCCGCAGAGCAGATAGCGCTGCTGTACGTCGTCTGCCCGAAGCAGCTGGACACAGAATGCTCGTATTGAAGCAATTAGCGTACGTAAAGAATGCTTCTAAAACAAAGTTAGGTTAGCAACACTTAAGTTTAATCTATTTTATACGAGATTTTGAAGGAGGGTATTAACATCCAGTGAAAAAATATACCATTACCGTTAACGGCACTGCATATGAAGTAGAAGTTGAAGAAATGGGCGGCGCTGCTGCAACAGCTCCTAAAGCTGCTGCACCTAAAGCTGCACCGGCACCTGCCGCTGCTCCCGCTCCTAAAGCTGCTGCACCGGCTCCGGCTGCAAAACCTGTTGCTGCTGGCGCAGCAACCATATCAGTGCTCCTATGCCTGGTAAAGTTCTCGAAGTAAAAGTTAAAGCTGGCGACGCAGTTAAAGCGGCGACGTATTGATGATTCTCGAAGCAATGAAAATGCAAAACGAGATCATGGCTCCGGCTGACGGCACCATTTCTGACGTTCGCGTTTCCGCAGGTCAAACTGTTGGTACCGGCGACGTTATGATCGTAATGTAATTTGCGTCATCAGAAAGCAAGACTTTTATATTTAGAAGAGAGCTCTTGTGATTGAAACTAGAAGTCTCTCAACTAATAGAACATTGTAGGAGGAAATAATGGAAGCATTTGTAGTTGCTTTACAATCCGTATGGAATGACAGCGGTTTCTCCGCTTTCACCATGGGTCATGCCATCATGATGCTTGGTAGCATCATTCTGCTGTACCTTGGCTATTGGTAAAGGCTTTCGAACCATTGCTGCTGTCTCCGATCGCATTCGGCTGTTTGCTGGCAAACGTGCCTAAAACCGGTTTCGAAGACCAACCGGGTGTTATGCAGGTAATTCTTTATGGTATTCACCATGAAATTTTCCCGCCTTTGATTTTCTTAGGCGTAGGTGCAATGACAGACTTTGGTCCGTTGATTGCAAACCCGAAAACTTTGCTTTTGGGCGCTGCAGCTCAAGCAGGTGTATTTGTTTCCTTGCTGGGCGCTATGATGCTCGGATTTACCGTGCAAGAAGCATCCGCTATCGGCATTATCGGTGGTGCTGATGGCCCGACTGCTATTTACCTGGCTGCAAAAATGGCTCCTAACCTGTTAGGTGCTATCGCAGTAGCTGCATATTCTTATATGTCGTTGGTTCCTTTGATCCAACCGCCTATTATGAAACTTTGCACTACTGAAGCTGACCGTAAAATCGTTATGGAACAACTGCGTCCGGTTTCTCATTTTGAAAGAATCGTATTCCCGGTTGTTACTACTATCGTTATCAGCTTGTTGCTTCCGCCTGTATGCTCTTTGATTGGTATGCTGATGTTGGGTAACCTGTTCAAAGAAGCTGGTTGTTTGGATCGTCTTTCCGATACTGCACAAAATGCTTTGATGAACATTGTAACGATCATGCTGGCAACTGGTACAGGTTTGACTATGAAAGCTGAATCCTTCCTGAACTATCAAACTATTTTGATCATTGTTCTTGGTTTGATCGCTTTCGCAGCTGGTACTTTTGCCGGTGTTGTATTTGGTAAGCTCATGTGCATTCTGGATGGTGGTAAAACCAATCCTCTTATCGGTTCCGCTGGTGTATCCGCAGTTCCGATGGCAGCACGTGTATCCCAAATCGTTGGTCAAAAAGCTAACCCTGCTAACTTCCTGCTCATGCATGCTATGGGCCCGAACGTAGCTGGTGTTATCGGTACCGCAGTAGCTGCAGGTGCAATGCTTGCAATGATTGGACCTGTCAAATAATTTATAGTATAAACAGAAATAGGTGCACTTTATCGTGCACCTATTTTTTTTGGAAAAAGAAAAATATAAAGCAAATCATTATGCTGTAGTAAAGAGAAGTACAAGCTTTCTTTATAGTTTCAAGTAATAATGCAGTCCTGAAGCTGGTTAACCAAGATAAAAACATTAATTTTTCTTTTGGTTATTTTGAATAATGTTTTTTGAGTGGACAAAGAATCTTAAATATTGTAAAAATAGTATTATTGTATTATATTAATATACCTTAATGTCAAAAAAGCTGTAAATTAAATAAAACTTACACTTTTAAATTTGAGTGCATAGTGGTATAATGAAGCATAAGGTGTTGCAAGAAAATTCATAGAAAGCAATGCTAAGGATCTTTTACAAAATTCTCTTTATTTTGATATACGCGCCCCGAACGCGCTGTATATAAAATTAATTTAAAAGGAGGAATTATAATGTCCCCAGCAGTAAAATGTCTCATTCTTCTGGCTGTTGTTGCATTGTTATTTGTAACCGAACTCATTCCGCTTGCAATAACAGCTATGGGCGGCGCTATCGCGTGCGGCCTGTTAGGTTTTATCCCTGCTAAACAAGTATTTTCTGGTCTCTCTAATTCGACCGTAGTACTCTTTGCAGGCATGTTCGTAGTAGGTGCAGCCATGTTCTACACAGGTCTTGCACAAAAAATCGGTAATACTGTAGTTCATTTCTGCGGTACCGGTGAAAACAGCTTGATGTTTGGTTTAATGTTTGTTGGTGCTGCTTTGTCTTCTGTATTATCCAACACTGGTACTGCAGCTTGTCTGCTGCCGGTTGCCTTGGGTATCTGCTCTGCAGCTAAAATCCCTGCTTCCCGTCAATTGATGCCTTTGGCATTTGCCTGCGGTCTCGGTGGTATCATCACTATGGTTGGTACTCCTCCGAATATCATCGCTAACGGCGCTTTGGAAGCTGCTGGTATTGCTGACAAATTTGGCTTCTTCGAATTTGCCTGGATTGGTATCCCTGTAACAGTAGCTGGTATCATCTATATGATGTTCTTAGGTAAATACCTGCTTCCGAATAAACAAATTGATGCCGACCAGGAAATTGAACAAGAAGTTGAAGCTAACGAAACTTCTGCTTCTAAACAAGTAGTTTCCGGCGTTATCCTGTTGCTCGTAGTTTTGACTATGGCTATCGGCATCAAGGGCGTTTCTTTGGAAATGGCAGCTATTATCGGCGCAATCGTTTGCGTATTGACTGGCTGTTTGACTGAAAAACAAGCTTATGCTTCTATTGACTGGGTAACTATCTTCCTGTTCGCAGGTATGATGCCTGTATCCACTGCAATGGACAAAACCGGCGCTGGCAAATTGATCGCTGAATGGACCGTAGGTCTGATGGGCGGTACTCCGTCTCCGTTAGTTGTTACTGCAGTCTTGTTTATCCTTTCTTGCGCTTTAACACAATTTATGTCCAACACTGCATCTGCAGCTCTGCTGTGCCCGATTGGTGTTGCGATTTCTAAACAACTTGGCGCTGATCCGAAAGCAGTATTGATGGCTATCGCAGTTGCAGCATCCTGTGCATTTGCATCTCCGGTAGGTACGCCTCCGAACACTTTGGTTCTTGGCCCTGGCGGATACAAATTTATGGACTATGTTAAAGCAGGTACCGGTCTTGTTATCGTATCCTTTATCGTATCCCTGATTGTAATTCCTATCGTATGGCCTTTCTTCCCCGGCAAATAATTTGTTAGGAAGATAGACGAAAGTATTATTATAAGAGCAATAAATTAAACAGACGTGATAACTATCACGTCTGTTTTTTTATGTTTTAGCTATGAATAAAAAATTGTCAAAAAGTATCAAAATGGTATAAATATGCATAACGAAGACAGTTAACAGTTTTTGAACTTTTTTGTTATACGAAAATTGTGAAAAAATCTTGAAAAAAATTGGCTTATCTGTTACACTTGTTACTGTAAGCTGTTAATTAAATTTTGTTAACAATTTTGTAACTAAAGATAAGTTTTTTAATAATATGCAAAAAATAGCAAATTTAATCATTCTAGCTTACATATATAATAGGAAGTAATTTGTTACTTCCTTAAAACATTTTTAACTTTTTGAAGGAGGATTCTCATGTCTCAAGCAGTAAAATGTCTTATTATGTTAGCTGTTATTGCTCTGTTATTTGTAACCGAACTCATCCCGCTTGCAGTAACGGCTATGGGCGGCGCTATCGCGTGCGGCCTGTTAGGTTTTATTCCTGCTAAACAGGTATTTTCCGGCCTCTCTAATTCTACCGTAGTACTTTTTGCAGGTATGTTCGTTGTTGGTGCTTCTATGTTTTATACAGGTCTTGCACAAAAAATTGGTGCTTCTATTGTTAAAATTTCCGGTACTGGTGAAAACAGTTTGATGTTTGGTATTATGCTTGTTGGCGCCGCATTGTCCGCCGTATTATCCAACACTGGTACTGCAGCTTGTCTGCTGCCGGTTGTACTTGGTATTTGTTCTGCAGCAAAGATTCCCGCTTCCCGTCAATTGATGCCTTTGGCATTTGCCTGCGGTCTCGGTGGTATCATCACTATGGTTGGTACTCCTCCGAATATCATTGCTAACGGTGCTTTGCAGGCTGCTGGAATGAAAGAGCAATTTGGTTTCTTTGAATATGCTTGGATTGGTATTCCTGTAACTTTAGCCGGTATGCTCTACATGATGTTCTTAGGCAAATATTTGCTTCCGAATAAACAAATTGATGCTGATCAGGAGATTGAACAAGAAGTTGAAGCTAACGAAACTTCCGCTTCCAAACAAATCGTATCCGCAGTAATTTTACTTTGTGTAGTTTTGACTATGGCTATTGGCATTCCTGGTGTATCTTTAGAAATGGCCGCTATCATTGGTGCAATAGTTGCAGTATTGACTGGCTGCCTGACTGAAAAACAAGCTTATGCTTCTATTGACTGGGTAACTATCTTCCTGTTCGCAGGTATGATGCCTGTATCCACTGCAATGGACAAAACCGGCGCTGGCAAATTGATCGCTGAATGGACCGTAGGTCTGATGGGCGGTACTCCGTCTCCGTTAGTTGTTACTGCAGTCTTGTTTATCCTTTCTTGCGCTTTAACACAATTTATGTCCAACACTGCATCTGCAGCTCTGCTGTGCCCGATTGGTGTTGCGATTTCTAAACAACTTGGCGCTGATCCGAAAGCAGTATTGATGGCTATCGCAGTTGCAGCATCCTGTGCATTTGCATCTCCGGTAGGTACGCCTCCGAACACTTTGGTTCTTGGCCCTGGCGGATACAAATTTATGGACTATGTTAAAGCAGGTACCGGTCTTGTTATCGTATCCTTTATCGTATCCCTGGTTGTAATTCCTATCGTATGGCCTTTCTTCCCCGGTAATTAAATTTACTTCGGAAAAACAGTAAATTTTATAAAATGAATTATGTAAAAACAGGCGTGTATATCACGCCTGTTTTTTAATACTTGTTTTTGTGAATTTTTTTAGAGGAACGGCTTTAGAGTGTATCCTTTATAGCAAAAATTTGTTATAATAAGAAATGGTCTAAAGGTGTGTTCAGTCCTTGGATAATAGAGAATGAAGGGATTGTTTTGTTTGAACGAAATATATAGAGAAGAATCTCAAGTCAGTGATCGCAGAATGCAGATATCATATGGCGGTTTGGCCGTTATAGTTTTATTATGGATTTATGAAGGGTATCGTTATGTCAATACAGGATATTTTAGCCCTTTAGGTTGGGGCTTTAATATTTTATTTCTGCTGATGTGGATATGGCGTGTTGTTTTTAAGTATACATATATTCTACGTGATGGCGAGATGGAAGTCATAAGCCATGGCGTGGGAATTAGACGCAGTTTTAAAGTGGATTTGACTAAAACTGAAAGTTATACCAATAAATATATCAAAAGTTTTTTTAAGAAAACTAAAATCCGTCATTATATTCACAGGTATTCTTCAGTAGATCCTAATGAACAGCGTTTGTTAGTGTTTACTGAAGGTAAAGATAATAAAAGGCTGGCTGGTATTATTTTTAAATGCAGCGAAAAATTTTTGCGCGAACTGCGCAAACAGATGCCTGATAAATTTTTAAACTTAAATTGAGTTATTGAGAAAGGATGAAAACAATGGAAGCATTGGTAAATGTAGATAGTTCTTTGATTTGTGCTCGTATCATTCAAGTTTTCGTTGGCGCTTTTTTTTATATTTTTATGATTGCTAAGGCAGTTGGATCAGAAAATAAGGCAAAATGGTTCAAAAGACGTATGAAATACACTTTTTTCAATAAAAGAGGTATTTTTGGCGAATATATTAACTTTGGCTATCCTATTACATGGCAGGGTGTAGGTATTTTTGTCGCTATTTACGGCGTTATTTTTGGATTTGGTTATTGGTATGTTTTCATACACGCCTATAATTAAGGAGAGTATTTATGGCAGAAATGAGAGCTGAATTAGTAGGATTATTGATTGAGAAGCATGGCGAAAGAGCGAAAATAAAGCTTGATAAAGATAAAAGTAAAGGGGAAAAAATACCTAAATATTTAGAAGCCTGGTGTCCTATCAATGCCAAAGTTGGCGATGTAGTCGGTGTTGAATATCAGGAAATGAATAAACGTAAGATGCAGATGATATTGTATGGCTTTCCTGTATTGTCAGTGATTGCCGGTGCTGTTTTTGGAAACAGTATCGCTGTATTTTTCGATATTGATAAGACAATGCCTGTGATGCTGGGTGTAGTTATCTGGCTGTTGGTTTCTGTTAATTATGCGCGTATTTTTAAACGTGATGCAGTACGTGAAGGTGTACAGCCTGTTGTTATAGAAATAGAAGCACCTGACCCAATAGTTTTTGATGATACTGAAGATGAAAATGAAAAAAAATAGGAGATGAGCTGATGCTGGTAAGGTTAGCGTCCGGATCTCCGCGCCGTTTAGAATTATTGCGTCAGATTGGGTTAGAGGTTGATGTATATACCAGCGCCTTTGATGAGGTTAGTGGAGATAACGCTGAAAAAGTGGTAGCAGTAAATGCTTTAGGTAAAGGGCAGGTTGTTGTTGAACAAGTTGGCAGCGAAATACCTGTGATTGCTGCTGATACGATGGTTGTTTTGGAAAATGAAATACTTGGCAAACCATTTGACAGCAATGATGCAGCCGTGATGCTGCGGAAATTGTCTGGCAGAGTGCACCGGGTTTTGACAGGTGTTGCTGTTTTTTATAAGACTCAGAATTTAGTAGAAATAGTAGAGACTAAAGTATGGTTTAGAAGCTTATCAGAAATTGAGATTAATGCTTATGTTGCGACCGGCGAACCTTTTGATAAGGCTGGAGCCTATGGAATTCAGGGACGTGGTGCAGTTTTAGTTGAGAAAATAGAGGGCTGCTATAATAACGTCGTGGGGTTGCCGCTCACCCGCTTGTATCAAATGATGGCACAAATTGGAGTGAAGGGCTTTTGAGCCAGTGTATAAAAGAATTGTCGCTGGATGACAGACCACGTGAAAAATTGATGCAGCAAGGTGCTGCTGGGTTAAGTAATTCTGAACTTTTAGCTATTTTAATACGTACTGGTACCCAGAAGCGTTCTGCTTTAAGAATTGCAGAAGAATTGACTGCTTCAAGTGGGTTATATCAAAATATAGCCTGTGTGCACAGTGTTGCAGAGCTGGCTAAAGTCAAGGGACTGGGGCCCGCAAAAGCTGCAACAATTTTGGCTGCGTTGGAATTAGGCAAGCGTATTGCAGCAGCTGGAAGTCAGGTCAAGTTAAAAATAGAGTCTCCGCAAAAAGGTGCTGAGATTTTATTGCCAAGATTGCGTTACGAACAACATGAAAAATTTTTGGTGTTATTATTAGACAGCAAAAATCAGGTCATAAGAATGGAACAAGTTTCAGAAGGATCTGTCAATAGTTCGGTTGTGCATCCTCGGGAAGTGTTTGCCCCGGCGTTACTGTACCATGCTGCTGCCATTTTGGTAGCACATAATCATCCTTCTGGAGATCCTAAACCTAGTCAGGAAGATAAAGAGCTGACTCGTAGTCTGAATGAGACCGGGATAATTATGGGAATTCCGCTGATTGACCACCTAGTAATTGGCGATGGAATATTTTTTAGTTTTAGAGAGCAAGGTTATTTAGATAAATGAGGTGTTGAAGAATGTTTGGTATTTTTAAAAGTTTTGCTCATGATATGGGAATCGATTTGGGAACTGCGAATACTTTGGTGCATGCTAAAGGTAAAGGTATTATTATCAGAGAACCTTCAGTAGTTGCCGTAGACAGAGAGAATAAAGAGGTGCTGGCGATTGGTGCCGAAGCTAAGCAGATGATTGGTCGTACTCCTGGACATATCGTAGCTATTCGTCCGATGAAGGATGGCGTTATTGCTGATTTTGATATTACCCAGTCGATGCTTAAATACTTTATAAAAAAAGCAATTGGCAAACATTCTTTAGTCCGTCCGCGTATTGTTGTTGGCGTTCCTTCTGGCGTTACTGAGGTTGAAAAACGTGCGGTTATTGATGCTACTGTACAAGCTGGGGCCAGGGAAGCATATTTGATTGAAGAACCAATGGCGGCTGCTATTGGTGCAGGGTTGCCTGTACAAGAAGCCACCGGCAGTATGGTCGTTGATATTGGCGGCGGAACCTGCGAAGTAGCTGTTATTTCCTTGGGTGGTATCGTTATCAGCCGTTCTATCCGGACCGGCGGTGATGCAATGGATGATGCTATTGTACGTTACATCAGGAAAACATTCAGTCTGTTGATTGGTGAGCGGACAGCAGAAGAAATAAAAATTACTATTGGCACTGCGATGGAACTTGAAGAAGCTACAGAAATGGAAATTCGTGGTCGTGATCTCGTGACAGGGTTGCCTAAAAATCTGCTTATTAATGCGAACCAGATCTGCGAGGCGTTGAGTGAACCGGTGGCTAATATTGTCGATGCCGTACGTAATACTCTGGAGAGAACTCCTCCGGAACTGGCTTCTGATATTATGGATCGCGGTATCGTTATGACAGGAGGATCTTCTTTGCTGCGTAATCTTGACCGTCTACTGAGCAAAGAAACAGGAATGCCTGTCTATGTTTCTGATGATGCTTTGTCCTGTGTTGCCTTAGGTACTGGTATTGCGGTTGAAAATGTAGATATCTATAAAAAAGGATTTATGGCATCTAATAATAAATGAAGGCTGAATTATTATTGTGAGTAAGAAAAATATGAGCCTGCTTCTGATTGTGATAGCATTGGTAGCTCTGATGGCGTTGGCTGTTGAAGGAAGAGTACGATTTCCGGTGTTGAATAGAGTGGTGATTGCAGTAATAAGTCCTGTCAACAGTTGTATTCAGACGTTTACAGGCGCAGCTTCTTCTTTGGAAAAGAAGCTGGAAGCTATTACGACAATGGAAGCAGAAAACGAGCAATTAAAAAAAGAAAACGCTGAATTGCGAAGGGCTAATATAGCTATGGCTGAGTTTTACGCTGAAAACCAGCGGCTGACAAAGCTTTTGCAATATAAAGAGCACGTGCCTGAACAGAAATTACTGCCTGCCAAAGTTGTGGGGCGGAATATGGGCGATTTACAGGATGTTGTAATCATCGATCGTGGTTCTGCAGATGGTCTGGATAAAGAGATGGCTGTTGTTACGGGTGATGGTATCGTAGGGCTGGTAGAAGAAGTTTATCCTGCTGCTGCTAAAGTCATGCTGATTACCAGCAGCCGTTGTAAGATCGGGGCACGTATTTTGAGGGCTGATTCCAGAGCGGTTGGTGTTATCTGCGGAAGAAGCATGGAAAATATGCCTTTAGAAATGGAACATTTACCTAGGGAAGCGGATGTAAGAAAAGGTGATGTTGTTATTACCAGCGGTTTCAGTGGCAGGCATCCGGCAGGTTTGGTAATTGGTACTGTAAGAGAAACCAGCCCAGAGGCGGCAGGACTTTTACTGAACGCAGATGTTGATCCTGCTGTTGACAGCAGTAAAGTAGAAGAAGTTTTTGTTGTTACCGGGTATAGCAACCCTGCAGCAGCAACAGGTAAATTAAATAGTAATACCGAAGGAGGACAGGCACAATGAGGAAACTGATTTGGCCCGTCCTGTTTCTGTTATGTTTATCTTTACAGATGAGTTTGCCGCAAAATCAGTGGTTTAAATTTGATCTGCCGCTTTTGCTTATTTATTGTTTGGCTATGCTGAAAGGTGCATTTGCCGGTGGGATAGCTGGCTTTTTCGTAGGATTGCTGCAGGATCTTTTAACCGGTGGTATTTTTGGTTTTCATATTTTGACAAGGACTGCGATAGGGTATTATGTTGGCTATACAAAAGAAAAGGTATTTAAAGACAGTATGTTTTACAATATTGTGGCGATTGTTACAATAACAGTTGCTTTGCGAGGCTGTTATTTTATTCTGCAGGTTATTATGGCTAAGGGATTTTCTGTTTTACTGTTAGAGTTGGCACTGCAGGATACGTTTGCTTATTGCCTGGGAAATATTATTTTTGTAATTCCGTTGTATCTTCTGACAGAAAGACTGCAGAAATGGATAGAACTGGATGATGGATTGCATTAAACAAAGGAGGTCAAATTGTGCTGAACAAAAGATACGCGCGCCGCTTGGAAGTTATGCTGGCAGCAGCAGTATGCATATTTTTAATTTTGCTCGGCAGAATGGCCTATTTGCAGCTTTATAAAGGCGATTATTATGGCAATCAGGCTGATGGTAACAGATTGCGCAGAACAAAAATCACTGCTCCGCGCGGCCTGTTTTTTGATTATAAAGGGCAGGAATTAGTTAATAATCTGCCTGGTTATGCTGTGGCACTTCAGCGTCAGGGGCAGCGTGATAATGAAAAAGTGATCGGTATATTGTCTGAAATATTAAATATGCCGGAAGACCAAATTAGAAAGCGTATTGCAGCTAATCAAAACAGTTATGAGCCAACCCGCTTAAAAAGCAATGTTTCCCCTGAGATCGTAACAAAAATAGAAGAACGCAGGTTGGAGTTACCTGGAGTTTTGTTGGAATTACAGCCAATCCGCAATTATTTGTATAAAGAACTGGCAGTTCACGCGTTAGGTTATGTTGGCGAGGCCAGTGAATATGATATTACTGAAGGCAGCTATAAAGGGATGCCAGGCGGTAGTATTGTTGGTAAATTTGGCATTGAAAAAACTTTTGATAAAGTTATCCGCGGAATAGACGGCAGCTTTGATGAGGAAGTAGATGTTGCCGGTAATGTTGTTAAACAACTGGGTCAGCGTGACCCTATACCCGGGAAAAGTTTGCAGCTGACCATTGATAAAGAATTGCAGATGGTTATGGAAAAAGCTGTAGATGAGCAATTGGCATATCTGCGGTCCAGCGGGATTGCCCCTAACGCCAGAGCAGCGGCTATTGTTGCGATTGATCCGCGCAGCGGTGCGGTAAGAGCTATGGTAAGCAGGCCTGCGTTTAATCCTAACCTTTTTGTAAATGGGATATCGGAAAAGGATTGGCAGGTTATAAATAATGATCCTAACTATCCTATGGGCAACAAAGTAATATCAGGCGAATATCCCCCTGGATCAACGTTTAAGATCATTACGGGTACGGCGGCATTGGAACTTGGCAAGGTAACACCGGAAGAATTGATTTTTGACTCCGGTCAGCACTGGCTTATCCCTATGGGCAACGCCGGCGGAGAAGCCCTGGGTTGGATTAACTTTCAACAGGCTTTAAGCATGTCGGATAATGTATATTTTTATGAAATGGGCAATCGCTTAGGGATCAATAATCTGGTTGATTTTGCACGCAAATTCGGTATGGGCAGGAAAACAGGTATTGAACTTGAGGGTGAAGCTTCAGGACTGCTTCCGACCCCTGAAAATAAACGCAAGATATTTACAGGGGAGGACTGGACTCTGGGTGATACCTTTAACGCTTCTATCGGGCAGGGGATAGACCTTGCAACACCTCTGCAGATGGCGGTGATGATGAGCTGCATCGCCGGAGGTGGTATTTATCACCAACCGTATTTAGTAGATAAAGTCCTTAATAATGATGGAAGTGTTTTTGAAGTACGTCAGCATCAGGAACCATATGCTTTGGGGGTATCACAAAAAACTCTTGAACTGATTAAACAGGGTTTGATGGGTGTGGCACAACCTGGCGGAACGGCTTCTTATTTTGCCAATTTGCCGAAGCCAATGGCTGCGAAAACAGGCACGGCAGAAAATCCGCATGGACGCGATCATGGTTTATTTGTAGCCTATGGACCTACAGATGCTCCGGAACTGGTAGTTGCGGCAGTAGTTGAGCAGGGCAGTTTTGGTTCTACTTCAGCTGGTCCGATTGTATATAAAGTGTTTGAAGAATGGTTTAGAGAAGAAGGTCTGATACCGTCACAAGCGGTTAAGTAAGCAGAAACTGCGGAAAGGATAGCAAATGCAGCAAAATAGATATTTTCGTAATTTGGACTGGTGGCTGGTTATAGCTATTTTTGGGTTGGTTGGAATAGGCATTTGCCTGATTGCCAGCGCTACTCATTCTTTTGCCGTAACGACAGGTAAAGCATGGCATGTTGAACGGCAAAGTCTGTTTTTAGCAATAGATTTGGCCCTGGTTATTTTTTCGTTGCGCTTCGACTATCGGCTGCTTAAAGATATTGCAACTCCCTTATATGTTTTTAATATTATCCTGCTTTTAGCGGTAATGTTTTTAGGACACAGCCAGCTGGGTGCTCAAAGATGGATCCAGATCGGCCCGCTCAGTATTCAGCCTTCTGAGTTTTCTAAAGCAATAATGATTGTCTGTCTGGCTGCGTTTTTAAATAAAAGATTGGAAACTCTTGACAGTTTCACTGATTATTTGCCGGCGCTGGCTTATGCTTTTGTACCTTTTATATTGGTTATGAAGCAGCCGGATTTAGGTACGTCGCTGGTTTTTATGGCAATTTTGCTTGGGATGCTGCTCATCAGCGGGTTTAAGGTCAGGTGGCTGATGTATATGAGCGGCGCGCTTATCGCTTTGATGCCTGCATTGTGGCATATTTTAAAAGAATATCAAAAAAACAGGATTCGTGTATTTTTAGATCCGGAGCTTGATCCTTTCGGGGCTGGATATCATGTCATTCAATCAAAAATAGCTATTGGGTCTGGCCTTTTGACAGGTAAGGGCTGGTTTTTAGGTACGCAGAGCCAACTTAATTTTCTGCCTGAGAATCATACTGATTTTATCTTTGCTGTAGCTGGTGAAGAGTTTGGATTCATTGGTATTTTTATTATTTTATTATTATATTTGATCGTTATTTGGCGCGGGCTGACTATTGCATTGAACGCCGAAGACGATTTCGGTACCTTGCTGGCAGTGGGCATTACTTTCATGTTTATGTTCCATGTGCTGGTAAATATTGGAATGACTGCTGGGATTATGCCAGTTACAGGTGTGCCGCTGCCGTTTATGAGTTATGGAGTGAGTTCGCTGACTACGAATATGCTGTTGGCCGGGCTGCTGCTGAACATCAATATGCGGCGTCAGCAGCTGCAATTTTAGAGGAGGAACAGTATGGAAAAAGAATTAACGATCGATATACTCAGCAGTGTACAGAAACCTGCTCGTTATACAGGCGGAGAATTTAACAGTATTGTAAAAAGTCCGGAGGAAACTGAAGTAAGTATCGCCCTGGCTTTTCCGGATATTTATGAAGTTGGGATGAGTTATCTGGGATTTAAAATTTTATATCATATCCTGAACCTTGAAAACGGTGTTGCTGCTGAAAGAGTTTACGCCCCTTGGGTAGACCTGGAAGCAAAAATGCGAGCAGATGCTATTCCGCTGCGAACTTTGGAAACGGAAAAGATATTGCAGGATTTTGATTTTGTCGGCTTTACTTTGCAGTATGAGCTTTCTTATACAAATATTCTTAATATGCTTGATTTGGGCCGTATACCTGTAAAAACAGAGGAACGTACAGAAAAAGATCCTTTTATTATTGTTGGCGGACCCTGCGTATATAATCCGGAACCTCTGGCAGATTTTTTTGATCTTGCCGTTGTTGGTGAAGGTGAAGAAGTTATGGTCGAGCTGATGGAGGCTTATAAAAAATGGAAACGTGAAGGTAAGCCTGGTGGGCGGCAAGGTTTCTTGCGCTGTGCGGTAAGGCTCAAAGGTATTTATGTACCATCATTTTATGATGTTGCTTATAATGAAGATGGCACTGTAGCAGCAGTAGTAGCTAATTGTGATGCTGCGCCGGCGGCAGTTGAAAAAAGAGTTATTTCTGATATGAATACGGTTAATTATCCGACAGCTCCGATCGTGCCGTTTGGAGAAATCGTGCATGACAGAATTATGCTGGAAGTTTTTCGCGGCTGCAGCCGCGGCTGTCGTTTTTGCCATGCAGGTATGGTCTATCGTCCTGTGCGTGAACGCAGGCCGGAGCTTTTAAAGGAGCTGGCACGCCAACTGGTGGATAATACAGGTTATAACGAAATTTCACTGGTATCTTTAAGCACGGCAGATTATTCTTGTCTTGCACCGATGATACATGATATGATCGAAGAATTTAAAGATGAAAAGGTTAGTGTTTCATTGCCATCTCTTCGTATTGACAGTTTTTCTGTAGATCTGGCGAAAGAAGTGCAGGCTGTACGTAAAAGCGGATTGACTTTTGCACCGGAAGCTGGCAGCCAGAGAATGCGTGACGTGATAAACAAAGGCGTTACAGAAGAAGACTTAATGAATGCGGTTGGTGCTGCTTTTACTGCAGGCTGGTCATCGGTAAAATTATATTTTATGATAGGTTTACCTGGTGAAACTGACGAAGATGTACTTGCTATAGCTAAATTGGCGAAGGCAGTACAATATAAATATCAGGAAGTGACAGGTCGGCGCGGTGCGAAAGTAACCGTGAGTGCTTCTTCTTTTGTACCCAAACCCTATACTCCGTTTCAATGGGTGCAGCAGGATGATATAGCGGAACTAAGGCGTAAACAATTTTTATTGAAAGATGCCTTAAAAGTAAAAAATATCACCTTCCAGTATCATGACTCGGTGACCAGTGTGCTTGAAGCTGTTTTTGCCCGTGGTGACCGCCGTTTAGGAAAAGCCTTATATCTGGCTTGGCAGCGCGGAGCCAAATTTGATGGCTGGAGCGAACATTTTTCTTATGATCGCTGGCTGGAAGCTTTGCAGGACGCAGGTTTAAACAAAGAATTCTATATAGGCCGCGAACGCGGAGCTAATGAATTATTCCCGTGGGAACATATACAGCCTGCTGTAGCACGCAGTTTTCTGCGCAGGGAATATGAAAAAGCCCTGGCAGAAGAATTGACCCACGATTGTCGTCACGGTGTCTGTACAGGTTGCGGTGTTTGCCAAAAGCTGGGCGTAAAAATAATTGACTGGAAAGAGCAGGGCTTAGTATGAAATTAAGGATGCAGATAACTAAAGAGAAAGAAATACGTTTTATTTCCCATTTAGAATATGTGCGGACTATTGAAAGAGCTATCCGACGCGCTAAACTGCCTGCTGCTTATTCCGAAGGCTTTAATCCGCATTTAAAGTTTTCTCTGGCTTCGGCGCTTGGTGTTGGCGTTGTCAGTATGGCTGAATTTGTAGAGATAGAACTGGCTGAGCCGATGGAAGTACACGAGGCTGTGCAGAAGATGACAGCGGCTTTACCTCGCGGCATTCAGATTATGGCCGCAGATGTAACTGCGAACAACGCACCGGCGCTGATGGCTTCCGCCGGAGGTGCAGATTATCTTGTTGTGCTGCCTTATTCCGGTGAGTATGTTGAGGCAGTAGCTGCCTTTAACGCGGCAGAAAGTGTCGTTTATGCTAAGGCAGCGCCAAAGCTTAAAAACAAAATCAAAGAAATTGATGTAAAATTTTATATACCGGAAATATGTGCAAAGCAGGAAAATGATATGTTGACGTTAAAATTTTCCTGTCGTATTACACCTAATGGCAGTATGAAAGCAGCAGATCTGTTAAATACCTTAAATCAGCATTTTGGAATGCAGCTGCCTGTTGAAAAGGCAGATATCACCAGACTGGATCTGTATCGTGCAGCTGCTGATGGCCGCAGATTGCCGATGTTGGAACATATGGACAAGTCTATTCAATAGTTCAGGAAAGGAGGGGCTTTTGTATGGAAACCAAAATCATTATCAGCGCTACGTCAGAAGAAACACGTATGGGTCTGACTGAAAACGGTAGACTGATGGAATATTTAGTGGAACGCAGCAGTGAAAAACATCTTGTCGGTAATATTTTTAAGGGGCGTGTAAATAATGTTGTTCCTGGCATTCAGGCGGCTTTTATTGATATTGGTTTGCAGCAGAATGCCTTTCTTTATCTGGGTGAAAGTAATGATATTACTGAAGGTAAGTCCATATTAGTTCAGATAACGAAAGATGCCAGGGGCAGCAAAGGACCTTCCGCGACACGCGAGCTGACGTTACCTGGGCGCTATGTGGTGCTTTTGCCACTGGCGGATTATATTGGAGTTTCGCATAAAATAGAGAATAAAGAGGAGCGAAACCGTTTAAAAGCTATTATTGAGGAAGCAAAGCCTGATGGTATGGGAATCGTTATTCGTACGGCGGCTATTGGTGCCAGTGAGGAAGCATTGCTTGAGGATATCAGGCATTTGTGCGCTAACTGGCGTGTCATAGAAGCACGCGGGAAAGTAGAAAAAGCTCCTGCAACCTTGTATCGGGAATTAGACTTATCAGTACGGATCGTACGTGATTATCTGACAAATGATGTTTCCCAAATTATCCTGGATGATAAAGCAGTATATGGACGTGTCTGCGAGTTACTGAAGAACATGCCAGGAGGTACAACGGGCCGGGTTCTGCTGCATGAAAAGCAGGAAGATGTTTTTGCGTACTATGGACTGCGGGAGGAAATAGATACTATTTCTGACAGGCGGATAGACTTGAGCTGCGGCGGTTATCTGGTAATTGATTATACAGAAGCAATGACTGTTATTGACGTTAACAGCGGCCGTTACAGCGGCCGTGAAAATTTGGAAGAAACTATTATGCAGATCAATCGTGAAGCGGCTGTCGAGATTGCAAGACAGCTTAGACTGCGGGATATTGGCGGAATTATAGTTGTAGATTTTATTGATATGCATACGCAGGAGCATCAGCAGGAAATTCTGCATGTGCTGCAGCAGGCGCTTTCGAATGATAAAATGAAGCCGCGTGTTCAGGATATTACGGTTTTGAATTTAGTTGAAATTACGAGAAAAAAAGCTCGCCAGAATCTTTCAACGGTTCTGTATGCTCCCTGTCCTATCTGTCAGGGGGGTGGCAGAGTGCAATCACGCGAAACAGTAGCATTGGAAATAAAACGGCGTTTGCGGACTTTACTGGCTAAGCCATGCGCATCACGCAGTATTTTGATTTCTGCCAATCCCTGGATGGTAGAGTGGCTGCGGGCTAAAGATCTGCGGCAGTGGGAACGTGAACTGGCCTGTAAAATTAAGGTAGAAGCAGATACTGGTCTGCACATAGAAACCTTTTCTATTTTAGACAATACCGGTGTTGACAAATAACGCCGTTTGTAATAAAATATTCGAGTATAGACTGATTAAGTCTGTCCCCAACCGCGCAGAGAGGTTCCGTAAACTCTTTAGGAGTACCGAATTTGGCGAGTCTATCATAAGGGAGGTGCAAATAGATGTACGCAATCATTAAAACCGGCGGTAAACAATACCGCGTTAGCGAAGGCGATGTTCTGAACATTGAAAAATTGGACGTTGAAGCTGGTAGTGAAGTCGTTTTTGACGAAGTTTTGACTGTTGTTGCTGACAGTGATGTTAAAATCGGCAAACCCGTTGTTGACGGCGCTAAAGTAACTGCTAAAGTTGTTGAACATGGTAAGGCTGAGAAGATTTTTGTTTTTAAATATAAAGCAAAATCCAACTACCGCAAACGCCAAGGTCATCGTCAACCGTTCACTAAAGTTGAAATCTCTAAAATCGAAGCTTAACAGCAATGATTACAGTAGATTTATTTAAGAACGAACAGGGATTGATAACAGGCTATAAGGTCAGCGGTCACGCAGGCTTTGCAGCAGCAGGCGAAGATATCGTCTGTGGGGCGGTTTCTGTTTTGACGCAGACACCAATCCTTGGATTGGAACAGCATTTGAAATGTCAGCCGTCATATCACGTAGATGAAGAAGACGGCATTTTAGAAGTAAACTTGAATAATACTCCGAATGAATTGACTCAGGCTATTCTGGCAACTATGGAATATGGTTTGCTGGGAGTAGCAGAGCAGTATCCGAAGTACGTTCGCATTCATACATACAGGAGGTGAATCGCAATGTTTAAACTGATCCTGCAATTGCATGCTCATAAAAAAGGTACCGGTAGCTCTCACAATGGTCGTGATTCCAATGCTCAACGTTTGGGCACTAAAGCTCACGAAAGCCAATTGGTAACTGCCGGCAGCATTATCGTACGCCAACGTGGTACCAGATTCCATCCCGGCAACAATGTTGGTATGGGTAAGGATTACACCATTTACGCTACTATCGAAGGCCGTGTTAAATTTGAACGTAAAGGCCGCGACAAACGTCAAATCAGTGTTTATCCGGTAGAAGAAGCAGCAATGTAATTTAAAATTAAAAGCACTCACTTATGTGAGTGCTTTTTTATTAAAAAAATAACAGCAGATAAGTATGGCAGTATTTGTAAAAACCACCTGTAAAACGGGTGGTTTTTATTTTTACTTAGCAAATATTTCTTAAATTATGTTCAAATATTACAACTGCAGGAGTAATTTTATACATCTTTGGTTGTAATATAGTCTGGAGCTTGTTTCTATAATCATCCCTAAGGAGTAAAATAAATACCATAATTCTAACTTTGGCAGTCTATTTGCAGATAGAGACTTCTATTAAAATATAAGTATAAGCCGAAAATATTCACATGGTTGGTATATGGATGCTTTTAAAGATTTTTTAGTGCAAAGTATGCAAATATTTGTAAGTGATATTAAAGGAATAAATATGCAATATAGGCATTTGGAATTCTTTGGGATTATATTTGTTTTGTTGTAAAAAGGCAATTGAAACGATATAATCATTTTACACTGCCGTATAGTTATTTTGATGTTGTACTTAAGGAGATGAAAATGATGCGCAACACTTTTTCTTCACAGGAGTGGTTGAAATTTATTGGGAAGGAAAAATTACAAACCTTTCAGGATTCTTTTGCCCGTGTTGATAATATCAGTTTATGCTTTTTTGATTTAGAAGGCACTCCATTAACAGTGTGGTCAAACTCAAGTCTTCTTTGTCACCAGATAATTCAAAATAATAAAAAACGCTGTCAGCAGGAAAAAGAAAAATCAATGTGTTTTCTCAAAAAAACTCAGCAGATAAAATTGTTTACGTGTTATTTGGGGTTAACGTATTTTATGTGCCCTGTTTATTATAATAACAAGCTGGTTGCTATTGCCTACGGCGGTGGCATTGCTACAGAGGCGCATACAGTGCCTCAGGAAATTATAGAACGTTATAATATACCCTTAATGCCTCAGCGTAAGCTGCAGCGGATAGGGGAATTGCTGGTGCAGACGATGGCTCTGGTAAATTTTGATTTAAATGTTGTTGAAAATATTGGGGCGGAAAAAACTGAAGCTGATCTAAATGTTTTTAACGGTATTTTGAGCAGGCGTGAAGCAGAAGTAGCAATGCTTATCTGTCAGGGATTGAGTAATAAACAGATTGCAGAACAGCTTTTTATCAGTGAAAAAACCATAAAAACACATGTCAGCAATATCCTGAGCAAACTTGATATTAAAGATCGTATGCAGCTGATTTTGGAGTATTGCAGGATAGTACCTAATGCGTAATAAAATCGAATGGGGCAAAGAAGATGAGCATAAAGAAAAAACTGAGTATTTTTGTTTTGGTTTTGCTATTGGTACCCATGCTTTTATTAGTACTTTCAACGCAGCATTTTTTTGACAGGCAGATCCAGGAAAATGAACGCAACTATTTACAGGTTGCGATGAAAACTGTTCGTAATGATATGGAAAACAGGATGGACGAGATGAGAAAAGCAGGATTGCTTTTCGCAGGTGATTCAGATATTAATAAAGCCATGTATGATGATAGAAACAGACTTGCTATGGCTTTAAATAATTTAAAACGTAATTTTAATTATCTTGACTATGTAGTTATTGTAGATCAAGAGAACCGTATATTGGCAAGCAGTTCTCCCTATCTGTTATATCCAGATGGCAGTGCTGTTAAAATCCTGGCTGCCAGCAGCATGCTGTTTGGGAAAACGCATGTATCAGAAGAAGTTGTCGGGCTTGAAGAACTGTTTACTAAAGATTCATTTGAATATGACAATTTTTCGATCAAAATACTTAACCAGTCTCCGGGGGCGCAGGAGTATCTGCATAAAGCTCTGATGGGTATAGTTGTAGTACCGATCAGAGATAAATCTGCTGATAACGACGTTATCGGAGCTATTGTATTATGTGATGTACTTAATAATGATAACTACTTTGCTGAGCGCTACAGCAGAAATCTGGATAATTCATTTCTGGCTTTTTCCATTGACGGGATAAGGATTGCCTCGAATATTCAGACTGATACTAAAAGTAATTTTGTCGGCAGCAGGGCCCCGCATGAAACAGGTAAATATTTGGAAGACGATAAACAGTATTTTGGAAAAGTGGATGTCGATGATGAAATACATGTTTTTTTAGATCAGAAAATTTTTAACAGTGCTGATGAACCAATCGCTGTTGTAGGAATTGGCATCCCCGAAGAAAAATTTTCGGGAATTGTCAGCAATAATTATAAGTATGTCTTAGGTCTTTTTTTCTTATGTCTGTGGGCCATGCTGATTTTAGGGCAGCTGCTGGCTGAAAAAATAAGCTGTCCGATTGTGCATGTTACCGATTTGACTAGAGATTATTATGAAAAGAATTTTGGTAACAAAGCAATACTTAATGGGAAAAAGGATGACGAAGGTGCTATGCTGCAGGAGATGTTTGAAAAGTTTACAACTCAGTTAGAACTTAGGAAACAGGAGAGCAAACTGTATTTAGAGCAATTGGAATGTGAGCATCAGCAACAGAAGCAACTGGCGTTTGAACTGCAAAAAAACAATGAGCAGCTTGAACTTAATGTTGCGGAAAGAACTAAATATTTACAGGAGGCATTGAATGAGCTGAAGAAAGTAGATGTGGCAAAATCCCAGTTTATGGCGAATATCAGTCATGAATTGAGAACTCCGCTAAATGCTATAATCGGTTCTTCTGAAATTTTAAAGGACGATATATTAGGTGAACTGAATCAGAAACAGAAAAAATATGTAGCTAATATTTTCAGCAGCAGTACTCATCTGCTGCAGCTGATCAATGATATTCTGGATATATCCAAGATTGCCAGCGGGAAAATGACTCTTAATTACAGCGAATTTTATTTGAAAGAAATTGTTTTGCAGACTGTGGAAAACGTGAAAAGTTATGTGACAAGTAAACAGTTAAAAGTAAAGTTGAAATTTGAACCTGATGATTTTATGATCGAAGCTGATGCGGCCAAGCTAAAACAGATTTTATATAATCTGTTATCAAATGCAGTAAAGTTTACCGGAACTGGCGGGCAGATAGAAATCTATGTTTATAAGCGTGAAGATGTTGCCGAATTTATTGTGCGCGATAATGGTATAGGTATAGCCGAGCAGGATCAGAAAAAAGTATTTGTGGAATTTGAACAGGTCGACAGTTCTTATACCCGTGAATACGAAGGTACAGGACTGGGTCTGCCACTGGTAAAAAAGATGGTTGAGATGCATGGTGGATATGTCTATTTAAAAAGTGCTTTAGGTGAAGGAACGGAAGTAATTTTTTTGATTCCGCTGCAGCAGGGAATGAAGAAACAGTGAAAGGTGAGGTGCGTAAATGAAAACTGTTTTGATAGTGGACGATAATATTAAAAACCTGGACTTGTTTAAAGATTTTGTTGAAAGCTGGGGCTATGAAACTGTTACTGCCCAGCAGGGGAAAGATGCTATCAGTTTAGCTGAACGATATCTGCCGGATATTATCCTGCTTGATGTCATGCTGCCTGGGATGAGCGGATATGAAGTTTGCAGGGAATTAAAAGAAAATACAAAAACGCAGCATATCCCCGTGGTAATGATTACTGTTCTTAATGATATTGCGGACAGGATTCATGGCTATAAAATAGGCGCTGACCAGTTTTTGGTAAAACCTGTAGATTACAATGAACTGCATGCTATTTTAGACAGTTTATTTGGTAAAAAAAGCATGTTTGATGAAATGGAAAGCAGAGGCATAGTTATTGAGAGCCTGAATGTTTTGCTGAAACAGTGTTTACCCTCGGAAGCTGTGGTTGTTGCTGACCGCAAATTTCATTATTGCCGTAAGCTGTGTGACTATCTCAATCTATCTAAAAATGAAACTGAGCAGGGACTGCTGCTGGTACGGATACAGGATATCATCGCTACTTTATGTAAACAGAAGGGGACTGTCCCCGAGGATGAAATGGCTTTTTTAGAGCCGCTGAAAATGGACAAATGGGTTAAACCACTGTTGCTGTATATTCGCGGCTATTTGAACGGTGTTGATGAAACCCTGCAGAGAAAAATTAAGGAATGCCATTTAGAAAAGCTGGCCGGTATCAGTTTTGTTTTAGACCGCTATGGCAGTATTTTAGTAAGTGAAAACGGCGATGATAACAAAGCATTGTTAAAACTGCGGCAGGAATGCAGCCAATATGCCTACCCGGATGATGTGGTAAGATTATTGGAGCAAATCGTCAATGATGAATTGTTTATGAAAAGTTTAAAAGATAAATAATCGGTATGAAGCCATAGGACTAAAGTCTTAGTCCTATGGCTTTTTTGTATTTAATAATACGGCCTAAGGCTCAAGAAGTCAGCTGGAAAATATTGTACAATCGAAACAGAAAGTAATGATACGCAAAGCTTTTGGCAGAGAGGAAGATTTTTATGGCAAGATCATTATCCCCTATAGGTGTTCAACAGGATTTGTCAGGTCGTATTTTTGATATCCAGTCTTATTCTGTACATGACGGTCCCGGTTGCCGTACGCTGGTATTTTTATCAGGATGTCCGCTGCGCTGCGAATGGTGTGCGAATCCGGAAGGTTTAGAGAATCGTGTACGGACTTTATTTAGGGTAATGAAATGCATCAACAGGACTCAAGGCTGTACCCGGTGCATCCCAAAATGCCCGCATCAGGCAATCTCTATCAGCGATGAAAAAGAAATACCCCTGGCAATAGACTGGGAAAAGTGCAGACATTGTGAAAGTCATGAATGTGTGGATGCTTGTTTACAGGAAGCCTTTGTACCGGCTTCCAGAGATATGAAGGTTTCCGAACTGATGAAAATTTTTGACCGTGACAGGCATTACTGGTCTGGTAAAGGTGGGGCTACTTTCAGCGGCGGCGATCCTATGTATCAAAAAGATTTTTTGCAGGCTGTACTAAAGGAGTGCCGTAATGCTTATATCCATACAGCGATTGAAACGAGCGGATTTTTCCCTCAGGAAACCTATTTGGCAACTATGAAATATGTTGATTTTGCATTTAATGATCTGAAGCATATGGATTCTGATAAGCATAAAGAGAAAACCGGAGTTCCAAATGAACTTATTTTAGCAAATATCGCGGCATTGGCACAATCAGATTGGCCGGGAAGACTGGTCTTGAGATCGCCTGTTATCGAAGGCTTTAATGACAGTAAAGAAAATATGGCGGCCATTGCAGAGTTTATGCACAGTGTTGGTTTAACGGAATTCAATCTTCTGCCATTCCATCGTCTTGGCGATTCAAAATGGAAGTCTTGTGGTATGGTTTATCCTTACAGTATGTATGAAGCTACGCCTCCTGAAAAATTAGAAGCTTTGCAGAAGGTGCTGCTTGATTTAGGCATCAAAGCCTATGTTGGTTCTGACACCCCATTTTAAAATTCCTCAATAAAACAGCGGCAGCGCATTGGTTTTGCTTGGACCAGTGTGCTGCCGCTGTTTTTGTGTTTAGGACCTGCTAGTACCTGAGGTGTAGCAGCGTTTGATTTTTTCAGACTTACAACTCCTACTGGCGGCTCAATACTTAAGATTTTTCGCATAGTACACTTAAGGCAACCTAAGGATGCAGCAAGCGTGAATACTGAATGGATGACTGCTTCTAAAAATGCTGCAGGTCTTATAGTGAATTTTATGTAAAAAAGGAGGATTTATTATGGCAAGAAAACTCGTTGACGTATTGGAAGAGCAAGGTATGTCCTTGAATCTCCAAGCTGGCGGTGAAGCGCCGAAAGAGATGGTTGACCGCGAAGTAAAAGAAGGTGCTACAGAAAGAGCTGCTAAGTTGAAAGATATTTATCTGCAGACATTGTCTTCTGTAACCTGCGAATTTCCCTATTGGTATAACCGTGTATTTCAGGCTAATGAGGGTGACATTATGGAAGTGCGCCGCGGCAGAGCATTAAAGGCGGGCTTCGAGCATTTGACTCCCAGTATTTATCCAGGTGAGTTGCTTGTTGGTGCTAAGACCCAGTACTATCGTGGTTCTTTCCCGATGCCGTGGTTATCTGAAGGATTCTTTATGGCGAAGGAAGACGAACTGTACCAGGCCGCTTTAGCTTCCGGTTCTGCCAGTGCTGACCAGGTCAGTGCTTATGGCGCTGGTGGCGGCAACGTAACTGAAAGTTTTGGTAACGTTGTTTCCATTGCCGGTAAATATGGTATCCGTAAAGACGAAGTTCGTGTTTTAACTAAACTGGCTCGTGAGTGGGTTGGCAAATCTGTGGATGATGTTGGTCATCGTTATGAACAAATGGTTCCGGAATATCCGATTAAAGAAGCTGTTATGCGCAGCCTGATTTGTATGTTTGATTCCGGCTATACACTGCCGCAGGGCCGTGAAGTAATCAATTATTTCTATCCGCTGCAATATGGTTATGACGGTTTGATCAAAATGTGTGAAGAAGGTATTGCAGAAACTGCAGGACGTCCTGACGGTGATGGCATTATCGGTATGAGCAGGCTGTATTTCTACGAAGCGGTCAAACTTGTTTTGGAAGGTATCCAAACATGGCATCTGCATTATGCTGATGAAGCCAAACGTTTGGCTGCAACTGAGAAAAATGCTAAACAAAAGAAAGAATATGAAGAGATAGCTGAGATCATGGAGCATATCGCTCATAAACAACCACGTAATTTCCGTGAGGCTCTGCAAATGATTTATATGGTCCATATGGCTTCTGTTAATGAAGATGCTATTTCAGGTATGTCGCCCGGACGTATTGGACAGGTATTATGGCCATGGTTTGAGCAGGATATGGAAGCCGGACGTATCACTGAAGCTGAGGTATTGGAACTTTTAGAATGCTACCGTGTAAAAATGACCTGTATTGATTGTTTTGCTTCAATGGGTGTTGTTGGCGGCGTACTTTCCGGCAATACTTTCAATAATGTCTGCCTGGGAGGTTTGACCCGTGACGGTCAGCCGGCTGCCAACAGACTGGAAATGCTGCTGCTGGAAGCTGGTATGACTTGTCAGACCACACAACCGACACTGTCAGTACTGTATGATGATAAATTGCCGGAAGAATTTCTGTTGAAAGCTGTAGAGTGCGAAAAGAGCGGTACCGGTTATCCGGCCTGGATGAATAACCGCGGCGGTATCGAATTTATCATGAAAAATTACGGGCCGGAAGGTATGAACCTGGAAGATGCCCGTGCCTTCTCGATCGGCGGCTGTTTGGAAACTTCGCCTGGTATTTGGAAAGAACTGGAATTGAATGGCAAGAAATATTGGATCCCGGGCGGCGCAGGCCAGCCGACTTCCGTAGGTGTACATTTTATTTCCAATCCGAAAGTTTTGGAAATGGTTCTTACCAATGGCTATGACAGACGTATTGATTTGCAGGTTCTGCCACCTCATAACAAAACATTTAAAACTTATGAAGAATTGTATGAACAATTCCTTGAATATTATGATATCGTCATCGATTGCCTTGTAACTACCAATAATATTCAGCATGATGTATGGCGTAAACATAACATGTCGCTGGTAAATTCCTTCCTGAAACCTGACTGCCTGGCAAAAGGCCAGCATATTGGCAATATGGGCTACCGCTACAATGCTACTTATAACATTGAAGACACAGGCACTATCAATATGGTCAATTCTTTGTACAACATTAAAAAATTGGTGTTTGAAGAGAAGAAATATACTCTGGAAGAACTTACAGATGCGCTTATTAATAACTTTGGCTTCAAAAATGCTGATGAAATCGGCAGTTTCTCGCTTGAAGCTCAGGAAAAACGTGATGATGATGACGGACGTTACGATCAGATCCACGCAGATTGTCTGAGATCCTTTAAATATGGCAACGATATTCCTGAAGTCGATGGAATTCTGGCTGAATTTGAAGACTGGTACTGTGGCTGCGGCGATAAATATGAATCCTTGTACGCTAAGCCGTTCTATGTTTGCCAGATGTCTGTATCTACCCATGCTCCGCAAGGTGCAGCAACACTTGCATCTGCTGACGGGCGTCTTTCCGGTACTACTTTTGCTGACGCTTCTATGTCTGCATATCCTGGTACTGACCGCAATGGTGCCTATGCATTATTTGAATCCGCTACTTGCTGGGATCACAGCAGATCTCAAAACTCACAGATGAACCTGAAACTGCATCCGAATGCAGTAAAAGGTATCGAAGGTTCTAAGAAATTGTTGGATCTGACCCGTTCTTACATGAGAAAAGGCGGCTTCCATATTCAATTTAATATCGTCGATTCTAAAGTTTTGAAAGATGCTCAAAAACATCCTAATAACTATCGTGATTTGTTGGTACGTGTAGCCGGCTTTACTCAATACTGGGTAGAAATCGGTAAACCGATCCAGGACGAAGTTGTTGCAAGAACCGAATACGAAGGAGTGTGAGTCACAATGGCTAAAAATAATCATGCTGATTGCCGTAATTTTACCCCTATTGACGTTGCTAAAGGTATCTGCCATGCCAATAACGACAGTATTATCCTTATTGACAGCGAAACCTGTCCGATGTTTACGCCTATTGCTAAATGTAAATGCTGCAAATGCTTTATAGAAGCTGACGAAAACAACATTGGTATCTGCGATGGCTTTAAGAAAAAAGACTGGACTTACGGTGATTTGAAAGCCGTATATTGCGAACAGTTTACAAGTAAATAAGTCTATTACAATACTTCCTCCTTAACTAAAGTAAGTTGGCGGATGCAGGAGCCTGCATCCGCCTCTTTTCAAAATGGAGCTGAAATTTGTAATTACTATTAACTCATAATCTTTTATAGATTTGTGAGACGAAGGGATGGTTTATATGGATGCGAAAAAAACCTCTTATTTTGTAGTCGTTGCTGCGTGGCTGGCAGTATTTTGCCTGTTTGGTTACCGCTCTACTTTTGCTATCCTGGCCGGGCCAATGTCGCAGACGATGGGTTGGACCGGGGCACAGGTATCGTTAGGCTATTCGCTGATGATGAGCATTTATGCCATTACAGCGTTCTTTAGCGGTATGATTTTGGATAAATGGGGTACAAAACCTGTTTATACTATTGCCGCAGTTTTTTGTATGCTGGGCTTTTATCTGACAGCGAAGGTTGAATCTTTATATTCTTATTATGCGGCTTATGCTATTTTTGCCGGTATCGGAACAGGTATGCTGTGGGTATCATCTACCATTTCCATTCGTAAATGGTTCGTTGGAAAATATTATGCCAAAATGTGGGGTATTGCTTTTGCCGGTGCCCCAATGGCGCAGATCGTACTCAGTTTGGGCGTGAAACCGATGCTGGTCGAAAATGCAGGACAATGGCGTGATGCAATGACAATTTTGGGTTGGATTTCGCTCGTAGCACTTTTACTGGCGGCATTACTGGCAAAAAAGAACCCGGAACAGTATGGCTTACATGCTTTTGGCGAAGTTCCACCTGCTAAAGGCACGGCAGCCCAACAAGAGTATCCCTGGAAAATTGGAGAGGCTTTTAGCACGTTTCCGATTTGGGGTTCGATTCTGGCATTTTTGACCAGTATGGTTGCTGAATTTTTGATTTGGACTCAGGTCGTTACCTATTGGACCAAAGATTTGAAAATGACTTTAGATAATGCAACTAACCTTTATATCATCATTGGTATCGCCGGTATCTTTACGATGCCGCTTTTGGGTATCGTATCTGATAAATTAGTTGTAGCGATGAAAAATGAGATCAAAGCCAGAAAAACAATGCTTATTTTCGGCCCGGCTGTAGGCGCAGTAGCTTGTTTGCTGCTTATGACAATGGGACCGCAGTCTACCACTTTGGGTGCTTTGATCTGCGTACTGTTTGCAGTTTATTGGGCAATTGAACCAGGTGGCGTCGTTGGCTATGCCGGTGCTATCTATGGGCGCGTCAGTCTGGGCAAATTGTGGGGGCTTGCCACCCTGATTGTTATGGGTATAGGACCGGCGCTGGGCAGCTTTATGGGCGGATATCTTGCCGATACTACTGGTAACTTTATTGCTTCTATCAAATTTGCTCTCTGTTCTTTTGTTCTTTCGGCGATTATAGCTTTTATTTTACCGCTGAAAATAAAAGTGCCTGATCAACAGGGTGTAGTTTTAGAAGAAAACGAAGACTATACAGAATAAATAAGATTTTAAAACAGTACTGTATTTAGAAAATATTTGTTTAGGGGCTGGAAATATGAAAGTATTGGTAATTGGCGACAGCTACGGTTTACCGCGATATGCAAAAAACAGCTTTAATGTAGAACTCGATTACGCAGGAACATATCCTGAGCAGCTGCGCAGAATGCTCAGCGCAAATTTTACCGAGGATGTATGTCTGGTAAATCGCTGCCGCCATGCTAATACAAGCTTAAGTCTTATAAAAGGCGAGGCCAATGAAATAGAATTTTTACGCCCGGATTATACGATATTACAAGTGGGTCTGGTAGATTTATGGCCGGCGGAAGGAAGAAAAATCTGGCCGCTTTACTCTGAACAATACGGTCGTGACCCTTGGGTAACGCCTGATGAATATAAAAATAATCTGCAGCTTTTTCTAAATTTTGCCAAGAGCAAAGGGAGCAAAGTGATTGTTATCAATAATCCTCCTGTAGAGAAAGTCCATCTGTTAAAACATGCAGGTTTAGAAAAAAAGATCGTTCTGTATAATAACCTGCTGACAAGATTAACGCTTGGTAAAAGCGTTAATCTACTGGACTGGTATGACAGGATAAAAAGTCTGGATGGGAAATGTATTTTTTGCAGTGATGGTATCCATCCTACCAGAGAAGCGGCAAATTTACTGGCACGATTGTTACTGCAGCAGATAAGCTTATTTGAGGACGGTGTTGTAAATGGATAGAAAACAGCTTTTGGAAAAGATTATCGCCCGTGAAGCAGCGATGTTTATCGCTGTTAAAGCCAGTGAACCAGCTGATTGCCAGGAAATGCTGAAAACTTTTTATCTGATGCGTGAAATGAGCCATTCGGTTTTAGCGGCTGATACACTGACATCGTATTTACAGGACCTGGAAACGGCAGCAGCGGCAGGGCGTAACTTAATGACAGAAAAATATGCCCGTATGGAAAATTTGATACCATCGTTAAATGAAAATGAACTGATTTACAAAATAGTAGATATCGAAAGAGAATGGCTTGCTGAAGTACATAAAAAATATCCTTTGACAATAGCTGTTGAAGGCGGCTTTACTACATACGCAGTTTGCGAATTGGAAACGTATTCTGATGCAACTTTAAATTTATATTATCGTGATATATTTTTAGCCGCGACACAAAAACGTAATTTAGTTGAAGAACGTTACCAATATCTGTATGGTAATTTAGGATTTAAAGATTTGGAGGAAGTTGAAGCTTTAGCACAAAAGCGTGCTGCCGTAAAGGAGTGAAAAATATGCAGAGAAATGAGATCATGCAGCGGATCATTGATTTGGAGACCGAAATGTTTATGAGTGTCAATGCGGAAGAAGCTGTTCCTGCTAATACCATACCTGCATTTAAGGAAATGCGCCGTATGACATATTCTGTTTTATCGGATAAAACAGTTGCTTTGTGGCTGTGCGATTTGGAAACAGCGAAAAAAGACGGACGTAATGTTATGACTGAAAAATATGCTTTGATTGGCGATCAGATACCAACCCTGCAGGATAATCCACAGATCGAAAGGATCGTTGATATAGAAGAAAAGTGGATGAATGAATTAGCCTTTAAATATCCACATGCTGTTAAAAGAGAACGGGCTAATGCGGAACTTTTTAGAAAGTATGCGTTATGTGAATTGCAGACATGGTCACCTGCTGCAGTAAATTCGTATTTTGAAGATATAAAAAAAGCTATGGAAGAAGGACGAAATTTAGCAGAAGAACGTTATGATAATCTGTATCAGAATATTGGTAAAGGAAGGTTGCGGGATGTTGAAGATTCATTAAAATAAAATTTTTCGGTAAGGTTTTTTGTTTATACAAAGAACCTTACTTTCTGTTATAATGGTAAACAGAACACTTAAGAACGGAGTGGTATGATGCTGCGGAAAATTTTATTAGTGATGAATTTGATTTTTATACTTTCAATGGGCGTTGTCTGCGCTGCTGAAAGAACATATGAAGTGCCTGATGGTGGTTGTACTGTCAGTTTACCTGAACAGTATGCAGTAACAGTTGTGGAAAGGCCGACCGATCCAAATGACGAACTTGGGGTTCAGGTCGCGCAGCTTTCAATAAGTGACCCTGTTAATAAATCGATGACAATGCATGTTATGGTGGAAAGCAGTAAATTGACAAAAGAATTGCCCGACCTGAATTATAGACCTGGCGGAGTGATGAAGGACTATTTTGCGGAAAATCTGCAAAACAGCGGTTGGCAGGAGCCGGTAGTCGCAGGTGAGCTGCAGAATGGGAAGATGTATTTTATTAAATTCAGCAGCTATATAGCTGACAGCGTAGGGCAGAAATATGACGGACAGATTTATGCCACCCTTAAGAACGGTAATTTGATTTATCTGATGATAATGAGTAAAGAACGGGCTTTGACAGCGGACGAAAAAACATTTTTAGAAACGACTGTCAAAAATTTACAGTTTAAAGATACTGTACTGGTAAATACCAATGCACAAAATAAATAAAAGGTTCCGTACGTTAAGTACGGAACCTTTTATTTATAAAACCAAAAAACGGCTGCGACTCGCACCACCGTAGTCGCAACCGCTTTTTGAGGTTGAAAGGATGAAAATAATTGAGAGAGAAGGGAGGAGGTAATTGCATTAAATGCTTTTGCCTTGTCTATATAATACATTATTGCAATAGGGTTTGCATCTTACAATGATTACATAATCTGTTTAATATAATTACATAATTATATTAGGACTAAAAGTTTTTCAAGCTAAACCTCAAAAAATTATTTTGCTTTTTACGAGAAGGCTTGATAAAATGCCATTAAGAATTGGCAGGTGGTGGAAAAATGCAGACAGTGGCATGTTTTGGTGATTCTTTGATTTATGGTTTCCCTTTTGGCCCGCGTATATCGTGGCTTGCCGAAGCTGAAAAACTCACTGGAGATAAATTCTTGAATTATGGAGTATGCGGGGATTGTACAGACGATATTTTATCCCGCCTGAAAACAATGCCTTTGCCGGCTCATATTAAACATATTTTGTTTCTGGGAGGAGCTAATGATATCATTCAAATGCGTCCGCAGAAATTTATTCTGGAAGATTTGGATAAAACCTTGAGATATTGTCAGAGTAAAAACTTTGATTTGGGTATTGTTTTGCCGCTTGTAACGGCGGAAAGCAGGTTAAACGAATATATTTTACCGCTGCGGGATGTAATAAGCGCACGTTTTGCAGAGCGGGCCTGGCTGTTGGATCTGCAGCCTGCTGTTGGACTGACTGCTGCAGAACTGAAGGATGCTTATCTGGATGGCGTACACCCGACGGCAGCCGTTTACAGGGCGATGGGAACATATGCCGCGCCGCTGCTTAAAAACTGGCTGGAAAAAGATAATAGTAAATAAAGAAACTTTGCTTTCACTGGTCTTTTTGTATTATAATAAAGAAATAGATAAGTAGGCAGGCGTTAAATTTAACGAGACATTTATGCTGAATATTTAATTATTGAAGATAGAGGAGAATATCATGTTTATTGATCGAGCGAGAATATATGTCGAAGCAGGTGCCGGCGGCGACGGCCGCAGCAGCTTCAGACGCGAAAAATTTGTTGAAAAAGGCGGTCCGAACGGTGGGAATGGCGGTCGCGGCGGCGACGTGATTTTAAAAGCTGATAAAAATCTCAATACTTTAATAGATTTTCGTTACAAAAGAAAATTTGTTGCCAAACGTGGCGGACACGGCGGTAATTCCAACTGTACAGGCCCACGTGCCGATGATGTGATCGTAAAAGTACCTCTTGGAACTTTAGTGCGCGATGATGCTACCGGTGTGCGCCTGGCTGATTTAACTGAGGACGGACAGGAATATGTTATTGCTAAAGGCGGCCGTGGTGGTAAAGGTAATGCCTGCTATGTTACAAGTACCAACAGAGCACCGACTTTTGCAGAAAAAGGTGAACCGGGCGAGCTGCGCTGGATAAAGCTGGAGTTGAAGCTTCTGGCTGACGTTGGCCTGGTAGGCTATCCGAGTGTCGGTAAATCCAGTATCATTGCACAGGTTTCGGCTGCAAGACCTGAAATTGCCGCTTATCATTTTACTACATTGACCCCTGTTTTAGGAGTGGTGCGTATCGATGCTGAACGCAGCTTTGTTCTTGCTGATATTCCCGGACTTATCGAGGGAGCGCATGAAGGTGTTGGCTTGGGTCACGACTTTCTGCGTCATGTAGAACGTACGAAAGTACTGCTGCATGTTTTGGATGTTTCCGGTACCGACGGACGTGATCCTATTGAGGATTTTGAAAAAATCAATTTTGAGCTGTCTCAATACAGCGAACGGTTAGGACGCCGCAAGCAGCTGGTAGTTGCCAACAAAATGGATTTGCCGGAAGGCCAGGAAAATTTCCAGCGTGTTAAAGAATATGTTGAAGCTAAAGGCTATGAAATCGTTAAGGCTTCGGCGGCTACCGGCGAAGGTCTGCAGGAACTGATGTATAAGGCTTATGAGATGCTGCAGAACTTTGAACCGGAACCGGACGAAGAAGAGAATATCATTATGGATGAAATAGACCCGGACAGTTTTGAGATCACGGCTTGTGCGGATGCTGATTTTGAAGTAAAAGGGAAAAATATCGAGCGTTTGGTAGCTATGACCAATTTTGATAATGACGAAGCTTTGTATCGTTTCCAGCTGATTTGGAAAAGCCTGGGGATTGATGCGGCTTTAAAAGAAAAAGGTATTCAGGAAGGTCAAACCGTACGTATCCGCGATATGGTATTTGAATTCAAAGAATACTAAGATTTTAACGAGGGGATTGAGCTGGATGACTTTTGACCGCTCTGCACTTAAAGAAGCTAAACGTATCGTAGTGAAAGTTGGTACCAGTACCATAACTTACGCTAACGGTAAACGTAATTTTGAACAGATAGACCGACTGGCCCGGGAACTTGCCGACTTACAGAATCAGGGTAAAGAAATGATCCTTGTTACTTCCGGTGCCGTTGCTGTAGGGGTAGACCGTCTGGGGCTGTCCGAAAAACCAAAGACTATTCCCGGTAAGCAGGCTGCTGCTGCTGTGGGGCAGGGTATTTTAATGCACACCTATGAGAAGCTTTTTGCCGAATATGGACAGATCGTAGCGCAGGTGCTGCTTACTAAAACAGAATCTTTGGACAGGCACCGCTATACAAATTCCCGCAATACCTTTATGGAGCTGCTGAAAAACCGGGTAATTCCTATTGTCAATGAAAATGACGTTGTAGCTTTAGATGAATTGAAAATAGGCGATAATGACAATATGTCGGCTCTGGTTGCCGGCATCGTCGATGCTGATCTGGTAGTTATCCTTTCTGATGTGGACGGATTATATACCGCAAACCCACAGACACATCCCGATGCGAAACTGGTGAGTATCGTCAGTGATATTACTCCTGAAATTGAGGCCAGTGCCGGTGGTGTTGGCAGCAGCTTGGGTACAGGAGGGATGTTTACCAAGATCCAGGCGGCTAAAGCCGCTACCAGTTCAGGTATCCATCTGGCAATTGCCCGCGGTGATGAAAAATATGCCATAGCCCGTATTTTGCAAGGTGAAAATATAGGTACAGTTTTTGTTTCGAAAGAGAACAGGCTGCAGTTTCGTAAACGCTGGCTGGCTTTTGGCGCCCGTATCATGGGCAAACTTGTTATTGACGAAGGCTGTGCCAAGGCCGTGCGTAAAGCCGGCGGCTGCAGTATTTTACCGGCAGGAATCACGGCAGTTGAAGGACAGTTTGAAGCGGGAAATACCGTCAGCGTTGTCGATATGGCAGGGCACGAACTGGCTCGCGGGTTAAGTCACTATTCTTCAGCCGAGCTGGAGCAGATCAAAGGTGCAAAAACTTCGGAAATAGAAGATAAAATAGGCCATAAAAATTACGATGAGGTTATTCATCGTGATGATCTGGTTATTTTAGGTTAGGAGGTATCTGACATGACAACTTATGAAATGGTGCGTACTAAAGCCGAAGCGGCACATCGTGCGGCCGGTGAACTGGCAGTAACTTCTACCGTGATCAAAAATAAAGCTCTGTTGGCGATGGCAGACGCGCTTGAAGCAGGGGCTGCGGAAATTTTGGCAGCTAATGCCAAAGACATGGAAGCTGGCCGTGCTAATAATATGAAAGAATCGATGTTAGACAGATTGGCGCTTTCCCAGGTACGTATCAACGCTATGGCTGAAGGTCTGCGTCAGGTAGCGCAGCTTGAAGATCCTGTCGGTAACGTTTTAGACGGGCGCAGGCTGCCTAACGGTTTAACTGTGACTAAGGTACGTGTTCCTCTTGGCGTTATCGGGATTATTTATGAAGCCAGGCCGAATGTTACAGCTGATGCGATCGGTTTGTGCGTAAAATCAGGTAATGCGGTTATTTTGAAGGGCGGCAGCGAAGCACTGCAGTCTAATATTGTCATTGCCGGCATACTGACGCAGGCGGCAGAGGCGGCAGGTATCCCTGCTGGAGCAATACAGTTCGTTGACAGCAGTGATCGTCAGGCAGTAACTGATTTAATAAAAATGAACGGACTGGTCGACGTAGTTATTCCCCGCGGCGGTGCTGGACTTATTCAGGCAGTGGTACAGAATGCAACGGTTCCTGTCATCGAAACAGGCATCGGTGTATGTCATACTTATGTGGATGCAGGTGCAGACTATGATATGGCGCGTGCGATTGCGATCAATGCTAAAGTACAGCGTCCGGCAGTTTGCAATGCTATGGAAACATTACTGGTGCATGAAGACGCTGCTGCTGAATTTTTGCCGCAGATGCTGACAGAATATTTTGCCGCCGGCGTCACTATTATCGGCTGTGGTAAGACACAGGCTTTTGATAAACGAATCCAGGCAGCTACAGAAGCAGACTGGGCCACAGAGTACGGAGATCTGCGTTTATCAGTAAAAATAGTAAGCGGATTGGAAGAGGCTCTTGCACATATTGCTAAATATGGAACTAAACATTCTGAATGTATCGTCACCAGTGACTATAACCATGCCCGCACGTTCCAGCAGCGTGTCGATGCTGCTGCAGTTTATGTTAATGCTTCAACACGTTTTACAGACGGCTTTGAATTCGGGTTCGGCGCTGAAATTGGCATAAGTACACAAAAACTGCATGCACGCGGACCAATGGCTTTGCCGGAGCTAACCAGCAGCAAATATCTTATCAGCGGCGACGGACAAATACGTGGTTGATTTTTAAACTAAAAGCAGCCTGCGCCCAGCGCAGACTGCTTTTTCTGTTTTTAGAAATCACTTTTTTGTCATACTTTTTGCAAAAAATGTCATTAAAAAAACACAGAATTTCGTTATCATAGGTTTTGACCAAAAGAATGGAATAAGTTATAATTTTAAACATAGTACGAGCTGATAAGAATTGTTAATTTTACGAAAGTAAAGAGGGATGTATGATGTTAGCATGGATAAAACGTAATAAGTATCTGTTGGGATTTTTGATAGCTGTGATAGCGATCGGTTATTTTGGCTATGGTTATTATAAAAGCAGTACCGAAGTTAAAGAAACGGTGCGGACGGCGACCGTTGAATATGGACATTTATCGGACAGCATATCAGCTACCGGCAGTTTAAGTGCCGTAGATAATGTCGATATCAGTTCCAAAATAACCGGCCGTATCGTTGAAGTCTGTGTTGAAGAGAACGATCATGTCAATGCCGGACAGGTACTGGTACGTTTAGATGATACTTCGCTGGCGGCAACACAAACACAAATGCAGGCCAAAATGGAAAATGCTTTAGCGACTTATAATCGTTACAGTGCACTGCTGGCCAAAGGAGCTATTTCAAAATCTGATTATGATCTGGCAGAAGCCGATTATACAGTTGCGAAAGCAAATTATGACCAGGCTACCTCTAATGTTAATGATACTGTCATCACTACACCGATTTCCGGTTATGTCATAGGCAAACCTACCCCCGTTGGTCAGACGATCAGCTCTGGTATTTCCGAACCTCAGGTCATCATGTCTATTGCCAATCTGGATAATATGCAGATCGAAACCATGGTTGATGAATCTGATATCGGACAGGTAAAAGTAGGGCAGAAAGTAAACTTTACAGTTGATTCCTATCCGGACAGAACATTTGAAGGTATAGTAAGGTTGGTATCCCGTAAAGCTGTTACCGAAAATAATGTTATTTATTACACCGTTTATGTAGATGTAGCCAACTCGGAAGGTAAATTGCTGCCAACAATGACAGCCCGCGCAAATATTATTGTCAATGAAGCAGACGGTGTACTGATGGTACCGGCTAATTGCCTGCGTACTGAAGGCAGCAGCCGTTATGTACAGGTTTATAATGAAGCAACAAAAGAGATCCGCAACGTAGATGTTGAAGTCGGTCTGAGCGGTGACGATAAGGTCGCAGTCAGCAGCCCTGAACTTAAAGAAGGCGATAAAATTTTGGTTAAGGCCGCTAAAGCAACGCAAACTAACAGTAATCGCATGGGTGGCCCTCCGATGCACTGATAAAATGAAAGGAGCTGCGCATATGACTGCTGTAATCAGGCTTGAAGATATTATGAAAACATATGTTATGGGCGATGCCGTAGTCCATGCGCTCGATCACGTCAGCGTAGAAATCGGTGTCGGTGAATTTACTTCTATTATGGGACCGTCCGGCAGTGGTAAATCAACAATGATGAATATTCTGGGCTGCCTGGACAGACCAACCTCCGGACAATATTATCTGGATGGCAAAGAAGTCGCCGGCTATAGTGACGATGAACTGGCGCGTACGCGCAATGCTAAAATCGGCTTTGTTTTCCAGAACTTTAATCTGCTGCCGAAACTGTCAGCACAATTAAATGTAGCTTTGCCTTTAGTTTATGCCGGTATTGGCGAAGAGGAAAGGCTGGAACGGGCTAAAACAGCTTTGGAAGCAGTTGGGCTGGGTGACAGGATCGACCATAATCCAACGGAAATGTCAGGCGGTCAGCGTCAGCGTGTGGCTATTGCACGCGCACTGATCAATGACCCGGCCATTATTATGGCGGACGAACCTACCGGTAATCTTGATACCAAATCCAGCTATGAAATTATGGATATCTTTAAAAAAATGAATGATAATGGCAAGACGGTAGTCATGGTCACACATGAGCCGGATATCGCCGAGCAGACCAAACGGATTTTAACTATGCGTGACGGTAAGCTGGTCAGCGACGAATGGAGGGCTGACCATGTTTAACGAATCTATCAAAATGGCCATTGACGGAATGATTTCCAATAAGCTGCGTACATTGCTGACGCTTTTGGGAATAATTATCGGTGTCGGCGCTGTTATTGCCATGGTCAGTTTGGGCTTTGGCGTTAAGGAACAGGTCAAAAACAACATTTCCAGTCTGGGCAGTAACCTGCTTATCGTTATGTCCGGCGGACGTACCGCCAGCGGCGCACGCTTGGCAGCCGGTCAGGGTGCGCGTCTGACGGCGGAAGATGCTTACGCCATCGAAAAACAGATCGAAGGCATTGCTTATATTGCCCCGGCTGTTTCTTCATCTTATCAATTAGTTGTCGGCAACCAAAACTGGACTGCCAGTGTTGAAGGAACGACACCTAATGTACTGGATATCCGCAGCTATAAATTAGCTGAAGGCCGTAATATGACTGAACGTGATCTCAGCAGCAGAGCCAGAGTTTGTGTTATCGGACAGACGATTGTCGATAATCTGTTCCCCGAAGGCGATGCTGTTGGCAAAACTCTGCGTATCAATAAAGCACCGTTTCAGGTAATCGGTGTCCTGGAAGCCAAAGGTCAATCGGCTGGCGGTCAGGATCAGGATGACGTGGTATACATACCGCTGACAACGGCGCAAAACCGCATGATGGGTATTACCCATATAAACAGGATCACGATCCAGGCCGAAAATGAAAATGTTATCGACCAGGTGCAGGGCGAAGTAGAACAGCTGCTGCGCCAGCGGCACAAAATCAAAGCAGGCGACGATGATGACTTCACCGTACGTAATTTGGCAGCTTTGATGGAAACAATGATGGAAACTGCTAATACCATTACCCTGCTGTTAGGCTGCATAGCTGCTATCAGCCTGCTTGTCGGCGGTATCGGTATTATGAACATCATGCTGGTTTCTGTTACCGAACGGACACGGGAAATAGGTATCCGTAAAGCACTTGGAGCGACTTACAACAATATTCTGCTGCAGTTTCTGATCGAAGCTATGGTGATCGGCGTTGTCGGCGGTACACTGGGTGTGATTTTAGGCATCGGTTCCTCCTATGCTATCAGCTATTTTGCCGGCTGGCAAACGGTGATCTCCATACCGACTATTATCATTGCGGTGGTATTCTCCGTTGGTATTGGTTTGTTCTTCGGCATCTATCCTGCACGTAAAGCTGCACTTTTAGATCCTATCGAGGCGTTGCGCTATGAGTAAAAATTATTGCAGTGAACATGAAGTTAAGCAAAATATCACTAAAAAAGTAACCTGTCACGAAAAAATGCAGGCCTTCTTGGATTATCTAAGAAGGCCTAAAACTGTTTTTGATTTAAAAGACCGTACTAAAGCACTGCTGCTTTTAGTTGCCATCATTATTGGCGTTCAGTATCTGCTGAAAGTTTTTTTCTAAATTTCTAACTGAACATTGATATAGAAGACTGATCTGTTTTCAGGTCAGTCTTTTTTTTGCCACTTTTTTGATAAGCGAATTTTATACAAAAACGAGAAAATTTATGTTTGATACAAAAATTTTTTAGAATAGTTTATATACTTAATATAAACAAAAACAAATAAAAAATTATATTATAAGGAAATCTTGACAGTAAGAGTATAATTAATTATATAAAGTTACAAATTATTAAACTAAAATAAATGAAATAAAATAAAGGAAGCAAATTTGATGAAACAAGTTTTAGTAAAAACGGGGATTGTTTTAATTTTGAGCTGCAACGCTGTTCAGGTACAGGCAGCACCGGCAGATATGCTCTCACAGCAAAGCCGGATAGATCAGATCGAACAGCAGCAAAGTGCCAAAAGGCAGGCCAGGGAAGAACGTGAGCGCATTAACGCGCCTAACGTAAATCTGGCTCCACAGACGGAAACAGCGGAAGCAGTACAGTTACCAAAAGAAAAAGTAAGCTTTTTGATCAGAAAGATAGAAATAGAATGTGCAAATAAAAAATATAAAGCCAGTTTTAACTGGACGAATCAAGTATTAAAACAGTACGAGCATCATCGTATTGGTGTTGAAGGAATAAATATTTTAGCAAAACTGTTATCCGAAAGCATCATTGATAAGGGTTATGTTACAAGCAGAGTAGTTATTCCCGAACAGGACTTATCTCTTGGTACATTAAAATTTATTATTATTCCGGGTACTATACATGATATCCGTTTCGCACAGGATACATGGGGTACCTGGCGCAACGCATTTCCTGCCGGTCCCGATAAACTATTAAATATCCGTGATTTGGAACAGGGACTGGAGCAAATGAAACGTGTACCCAATCAGGATGTTACCATGCAGCTGGTTCCGGGAACTAATCCTGGTGAAAGTGACGTTGTGATAGATGTCAAGCGTGGCGATAAACCATGGACTGTTGGATTATCCATAGATGATTCAGGTACTGAAAGTACTGGCAGATTGCAGGCTACTGCTAATATTGCCTTATATAACCCAACTGGATTGAATGATATTATGAGTTATAGCTATACCAAAGACGCAGAGGGCAATGACAGTGCCTATGGTACTAAAAATTATTATTTTTCTTATTCGCTTCCATATAAAGACTATACTTTCAGTGTCAGTAAATATCGTAACCGCTTTTATCAAACTGTTCCCAGTATTGTGCCATTCCTGTCGAGCGGTCAGACAGATGGAATGGAAATCAGTGTACAGAAGCTTTTATACCGTGACCGGACCCGTAAGACGCAGGGACAATTTAAACTTATCAAACGTAAACGTCACAGCTTTATCAATGATACGGAAATAGAAGTGCAGCGTCAGGAAACCACTGCTTATCAGCTCGGCCTGCTGCACAGGCAGTATTGGGGATCAAGCACGATAGATATGCTGCTATATTATCAAAAGGGTATGCCATGGTGGCAGGCGGAACCGGGTTTGACAGATCAGGTTGAAGGCACTGCTACTACACGCTACAGTTTATATGGTTTGAATCTGAATATTGCTGCGCCTGTAAAATTGGGCAAGGTACAGGGGCGGTATACTTTTAACCTCCGCGGTCAGTATACGACCGATGTTCTGTATGGTGCAGACCAGTTCAGCATTGGCGGACGTTATACGGTGCGGGGATTTGATGGAGAGCAAACTCTTTCTGCAGAAAATGGGATAATTATTCGCAATGAGCTGAGTGTTGCGATACCTGAACTGCGTTTGGAGCCTTATCTTGGACTGGATTTGGGACATGTTTGGGGACCTTCAGACGAATATCTGCTTGGGAAAAATCTGGCAGGAGCCGTTTTCGGCATCAGGGGCAATTTGCTTAAAGGCCTGCAGTATGACGCCTTTATCGGTACGCCGATCTATAAACCTGAAGGCTTTAAAACATCGAAAACAGCTTTAGGATTTCAGGTGTACTACCAATTTTGAGCAAAGAAGGGTAAATAATGAGTAACTATAGAAGAAAAGAACTGGCAAAAAAAATCACTGCTTCACTGCTTTTGTTAAGTTTTTCGGCACAGCCTTATTTCAGCACGGCTGTTTTTGCCAATAATACTACTACAGTGTCTGCACCTGCTGCAGGACAGCAGGTAAATTCACAGAATATTGGCGGTACAGTTGTCGTCAATATAAATAATCCACAAAGGCCGGGCGGACTGTCGCACAACAAGTTTACCGACCTGCAGGTAGGTAAGGAAGGCATTGTTTTTAATAACAGTCAAAATGCGATAAATACACAACTGGCAGGTAGCATAAGCGGCAACAGTAATCTTACAAACGGACCTGCCGGTATCATTCTGAACGAAGTTACCGGCAGTAATCCCTCTGCCTTGAACGGTATGCTGGAGATTGCCGGCCAGAACGCGAGCCTTATCATAGCCAATCCCAACGGCATCAATGCCGCCGGAGTAGGCTTTATCAATACTAACAGGGCAGTTTTGACGACTGGCGTGCCCACTATTGATGCTGCCGGAAATTTAGAAGGATTTACAGTTAACAATGCTTCCAAAATCACTTTTGCTGATAGAATTGAAACAGATACCGCTGGTGCAGAAACAGGTTTTGTTAACGGTAGCAGTACTACGCCGCGAATTGACCTGATCAGCCGAGCTGTAAAAATAAACGGAACCTTGCAGGCCGAAGAACTGAATGTAGTTACCGGTGCCAACAAAGTAGCCTACAGCGATCTGCAAGCAGAGCAGATGTCAGCAGCAACAGCAAAACCAGCCCTGGCGCTTGATGTTTCTGCTTTGGGCGGTATGTATGCCGGCAGAATAACGATGGTGGGTACAGAAAACGGTGTCGGCGTAAAAAATGCAGGCGTTATGGAAGCTGTCGGCGAAGCCGGCAGTATTTTGCTTAATGTCAATGGCAGAATAACCTTTATCCAAAGCGTAGAAACAGAAAACGGAGAAAGCAGTGTCCTCAGCAGGGTTACAGCTCAGAAAAATATTGAGCTGCAAAGTTCAGATACCATAGAATTTGCTGATGATGTAACTGCCGGAGTTGATTTTACAGCAAACGCTAAAAATATCATTGCAGATAAACAGCTTACAGCCGGCATCTACAGACCAACCAGCGCAACAGACGATGGAGTGGAGCTGGAACCTGTTGTTAATGCCGCAGCAAAAATGACTTTGACAGCTGCCGATACTATCACTAATGCCGGAGCTGTCAGCAGTGAAGGCAGTTTAACGACTACAGCCGGACTCTTTACAAATAGCGGTTCTGTCAGCGCAGCCTCAATCACAGTCAGCGGTAAAGATGTGATCAATCAGGGCAGTATCGACCAAAGTGGTACGGGAGTGACAACTGTTGCTCTTAGCGGTACTTTCAGCAATACAGCAGCCGGCAGCGGACAAAACAGTATACTGCGTACATCGGGCAACCTGAAACTTACTGCGCAGGAAATCGTTAACGCAGGTAACAGTATCATTCTGTCTTCACAGGCAGCAGAAGTGACTGCTGCAGATATCAGCAACGAAAACAGTACTATCTCTGCCCAAAACGGAAATCTGACGATAACAGCAGATAATTTAAAGAACGATGGCGGGTTTCTGAAAGCCAGGCAGGCTTTTTCTCTAAGCAGCAAACAAAATTCTTTGAGCGGCACCATTGATGCCGGTACCGATCTTGACATTACGAATACTGATAACGGCAGCCTTACCCTGGCGAAAAATGCTGTTTTGCGCGCCGGCGGCGATATCAGTGTTATTGCAGGCGTGATTGATAACGCAGGCGTACTTTTAGCTCAAAATGATATCATCTTTACTGCCGGCAGCGCTGCCAACCAGACCACAGGACGGATTTCTGCACAGAAAAATGTCGATCTGCCGGATAATTTTACTAACGAGGGCACGCTTACCGGCAGTAATGTTGTTGATATCCCGCCCGAGCAGCCCGATAAAATACCGCAATTTACGGCTCCGGATACCGGTGTCAGCACTGACAAAGCTGCAGCTTCAGATTTTGTAAAAATAGAAGCCGATAAAAATGCCGCAACAGAATATAAGCCGATCGTTGAGAAAACCAACAGTGGCATTGATATCGTTCAAATCGCATCCGCTAACAGTGACGGCGTTTCGCGTAACTTATATACATGGTTTGACGTCAATAAAAGCGGGCTTATTTTAAATAATGCCACAGAATATGTAAATACCCAGCTGGGTGGTTATGTTGATTACAACTATCGGTTAGGGCTGCGTCCGGCCAAAATCATCCTCAACGAAGTAACAAGCGCCAATCCCAGCAGTATCAACGGATTTATTGAAGTTGCCGGTCACAGAGCCGGTGTTGTTATTGCCAACGCCAATGGAATCGTTGTGGATAATGGCGGCTTTATCAATACCAGCCATGCCGTGTTTACTACAGGCAAACCGGTAATGAATGGCGGACTTGATGCCTATCAGGTCAATGGCGGCAGCGTGATCATTACCGGGAAGGGGCTTGATGCCAAAACTACCGATCGTCTGGATATTGTAAGCGCTGATGCAGCCGTTACCGCAGGTGTTTGGGGCGGGGATGAAATAAATGTTGTTACCGGACATAACAGCGTTGATGCCCAAAACCTGCAAACGCAAAAATTAAATAACAGTACGGCCGGTATGGACAACACCATTGACATTGCCTCAGTAGGCGGCATGTATGCCGGCAAAATAACGCTGGTAGCCAATGATACTGATGCCGGCATCAAGAACTTTGGCAATATCAACGCTTCCGGTTCAGGGATAACGCTGGCATCTGACGGTAAACTTGCTCAGCATGGCAGGCTTGCCGCTCAAAAAGGGTCCGTCAGCATTACGGCTGGCGGAGATATCTATAACAGCCAGCAGATCTTGGCCGGTACGGATCTGCAGCTGCAGACGAAAGGTGATTTGCTCAGTACAGGTACTATTGGCAGCGAAACCGGTATAATAAACCTTACTGCGGCCAGAGATTTTACGCAAACTGGCAGCATGCGTCTGGAAAAAGGCGCTTTAAATATAAACGTCGGCAGCGATCTTTACCAATATGGAAACATATCTGTACAGCAGGGGGGGACTTTGCTGGCGGTGCAAGGTAATAGCGGCCAGTATGGCACGATCAGCAGCGAAGGTGACTTTACTTTTGATACTAAAGGCACCTTGCGTCAGCATGGGCAAATCGCAGTTACTGGCGGTAATGCCGATTTCACTGCCGGATCTGCCTTCCGCCAATATGGAGATATCATTCTTGCCAATGGCAGCGGTACTGTCTCGGCCGGCGGCGATGCATTGCAGGCAGGAAAACTCGTTGCCCAAAAAGGCAGCATTGCTGTAACTGCCGCGAATGACCTTAAAAATACAGGAACTATTTCGGCAGCAGCAAAACTTGATATAAATACCGTTAAAGACATCACCCAGATACAGGGAGTGATGATCGGCGGTAATGGTACTGTTGTCAATGCCAATAACCTTACCAATAATGGCGGCGTCATTTTTTCAGGAGCTGATATTGACCTGACGATCAAAAATAAACTGCAAAACCTCAATTCTGCTTCCGTTTATGCACAGGGCGATGTAACGATTGGCAGCGGAACAGGTAAAACGGCCGGGCTGCTGAACCAATCCTCCACTATCAGGGGCGATAAAAATGTGCATATTGCTGCCGGAAGCCTGACTAATGAAAAGCGTGAATTCATTACCGGCTGGGACGTAACAGAAACAGATCATGATATAGCTTTACCGGGCTTCAGCCTGTCTGGCAAATATTATAATGCCCGGCGCTATTTTCATCGCGTTGTGCAGGATGGCACCATTTATCTGGACAGCCCTGCAGCCTATATTCTTTCCGGTGCTGATATGACTATTGACGCCGATACTGTTGATAATGAATACAGCTTTATTACAGCCGGTCATGATCTTGACCTGGCAGCAGCCAGCCTTACCAACATTGGTTATAAAAATATAAAACGTACCACTGAGACCGGTACTGATGTCAAATACTGGAAATATAAAAAGCATAGAAGGCTGCACCATCATTGTCACTATGTTTATGGTCAAGACCGTTCACCTTACTATCTGCATACCCGTGAGCTGATTGACGGCGGCGCCGACAGCGTTATTTCGGCAGGCGGCAGTAATAATACTATCATTACCACTACTGTCAATCGCACTATTGATGCCCAATACGAAGACTTAACAGTCACCTATACGCCAACGGCCCAGAATCCGGCAGGGATCGAGCCGTCTGTCAGTGTGCCTCAAATCAGTGACCTCACTTCTAAAAATCCGCTTCTAAAACCGGCCGACCCTACTGCTGACTATCTTATTGAAATGGACCCAAGATTTACCAATTATAAAAATTTCCTTTCCAGCGACTATCTGTTCGAACGCATCAGCCGCGACCCGCAAAAGGTCATGAAACGCCTGGGTGATGGCTTCACTGAACAGCAGCTGATTCGCGATCAGATATTGAACCTGACAGGAAAACAGTATCTGGCAGGCTTTACCAGTGATGAAGAACAATTTAAAGAGCTGATGAACAATGCTGCTATAGCAGCCGATAAATTTGACCTGACGGTAGGTGTAGCGCTGACAGCCGAACAAATGGCCAATCTAACGACCGACATCGTCTGGATGGTAGAACAGGAAGTCAACGGACAAAATGTACTGGTACCAGTCGTTTATCTGGCTTCTGTGCGTAAAGGCGAGCTTAAACCTGACGGCGCATTACTGGCCGGCGGCAATATCCATCTGGTAACAGGTGATACGCTTACCAATACCGGCAGCATCGTTGCTTCTGACCGCAGTGATATTACCGCAGGCAGCATCAATAATCTGGGCGGTACTGTCAAAGCAGGGAAGGAGCTTGCGCTTACAGGCAAACAGGATATTATCAATGCCGGAGGCACCATCAGCGGCACCAATATCAGCCTGGAAGCCGGCAACAACATTGTCAACGAAACTACGACCAGTGACGTACAGTACCGTGAACTGCATCAGGTAACTGTTGATCAGGTCGGCAGCATCACGGCCAGCGGCGATTTAAACCTTAAAGCAGGCCAAAACGTTGAACTGAAAGGCTCGGTAACGGCGGCAGATGGCAATACGTCCATCACAGCCGGAAATAAAATCGATATCAGCAGCATCGCTACCGGCGACCGTGTCGCCGTAGTGGGTACTGATCGGGATAAACGTATCAACGTCAACAATAACAGCGCCCTTGTCGGCGGCAAAAACGTGCAACTACAGGCGGGCGGCGATCTTGCTTTAACAGGCTCGCATGTAACGGCAACGGACAGCATCACAGCGGCAGCTGGCGGCAGCATAGAGCTTAATGCCGTCAAAGACCGTAAAATGGAGGATGCCGAAATTGGGCACCGCGGCGGCTTCTACTACAACCGCGTAATGACCGACGACGAAAAAGTCCAGGGCAGCAGTATGTCTGCCGGAGGCGATATCAGCCTGCAAAGTGGCAGGGATATCAACCTTACCTCCAGTAATATTGCCAGCGAACAGGGCAAAATTACTGCCGATGCAGCAGGTTCGGTCAATCTGAATACCATGACGGAACATCACGAAAGCATATTTGAAGAACACAAGAAAAAAATCGGTTTCCTCTCCAGTAAAACAACCGATATCTATGACGCCAAAGCTGCAGACTACAATGTAGGCAGCAATATCAGCGGCGACAGCGTTGATTTGACCAGTGGTAAGGATACCAATATCACGGCTTCCAATGTAGTTGCCGATAACGACGTCAACATCACAGCCGGCGGTAATGTCAACATCATAGCAGCCGAAGATACATCGTCTTCGACCTATAAAAAACAAGTCAAAAAATCGGGACTGCTGTCAGGAGGCGGACTGGGCTTTACCATCGGCAAAGAAAAACGCAAAGACCAGTACGACAACCAAAACGTTGAGCAGGCTGGCAGCACTGTAGGCAGCATCAAGGGCAGCGTCAATGTCGAAGCGGGTAAAGACGTAAGCATCAGTGCCAGCGAC